>ENA-UOJB01000078-UOJB01000078.1-human-gut-metagenome-genome-assembly--contig:-C48-NODE-78-length-129182-cov-19.355805_pt1 | contig 129182 bp, 108 predicted proteins | sample MGYA00242338_ERZ723885 | MGnify/ENA metagenome assembly ERZ723885
ACAAAAAGCGCGCTGAAGGAAAGCACTACTACGTCTACACGATTGCTGGCAGTGCAAAATTTCTAAGGATCTACTATGCGCGAGTATCTGAATATTTGCGTACCCAAGAGCCCCCTGCAGCTGCCATCTGTTTAGATTGCAAAGATTAAGGATTTTTCTATAATTTGAAAACTCTGCTGACAGAACTCTCCTGTCGGCTTATTAAAGTTGCCGGATGCTCGCTGCACCCGGCAACAATTGCTGGCGGTGCTGGACGGCGGCAAGTGCATTTTGCAGTTGCGTGGTGTCAGACCATTTCTTTCTGACAAGTACGACCTGACCCAGCATCCCAACTACAAGCTGACCTCCGACTACGACCCCAAAAACACCTTCGATATTGAAAAATATCTGAACCGAAAAGAAAAGATCCACCCCGGTGATGAGTTCATCGTGGTGGACGCTGATTCGCTTCCGTCTGCCTGACCCGGTAGGCGGTTTTATTTTTGACCAGAGAGGTACACCAGCAAGCCCACTTCCGCCGTAGTTTGCGGCTTAACAGCAACAGCTTCAGGTGTGTACGGGCGGTCTACAACTTTCATTTATAAAGGAGAAACGACTATGGAATTCTTTAACTCTGTTATCGAAGTTCTTCAGACTCTGGTTGTCGCTCTGGGTGTCGGTCTCGGCGTGTGGGGTGCCATCAACCTGCTGGAAGGTTACGGTAACGACAACCCCGGCAGCAATACTCATGTGCCATAAAGTAACACTACATAATCAAATGACCGCTGCCCACTATTCAGATTTATAAAAACGCATTAACGCTGAAAAGTGAAAATCGGAGGTCTGATTATGAATAAGCTCTTATCTTGTGAATTTAACATCGACACGGGCAACGTAGAATGTCGCTTTGCAGACGGGACAATGATATCAATCGACTGCGATGTTGTAGAGGATACCATTGACGGAACACTACCATTTGTAAGAGTGCGTACTGAGCTTGACTGGCTCATTTATAACGCGCCACGAGAGTATGTGCAGCTCGTGCTAAACGGTGGATTGAATGCATATTTAAAAAACTCACGGTGAGCACGGCTTGCTCGATTGATAAAAAGCAGCTTGTATTTCAAGAGCCAAATCTCTGTGTCGCACAAAGGTTTGGCTCTTGAAATATTCTCATGAAAACGAACTTTAATCCGGCTTCATTGCACTTACTACACAAAAAGCAGAATGCAATATCGGACTTTTCTACCAGAACAGCAGCACCGTGGCAAAGTACATCGGAATGTCAAGTATCAGTATAGGACACTCATCAATAACCTTTTGCGCAATTCCATGGATTCGATGTATTCCGATACATTGAGTATATTGATAAAGTGAAAGTAGGCAATCAGTTGTTTTGAAACTGTACTTGTCTGCGCACATATACTTCTATCTGCTTCTCGATAACGCCTTTGACCTTTTCGCAGCCAGCAGCATGATATGTTCCGGTTTGCCGATAGGATAACATCCTGCACCCGCCACCACAAATGGGAAGATATTTACAATCGGAACAATCTGGTTCTTTTAAAGGATCGATTGATAACCAATCATAATATGCAAAAGTAACATCTGTAAGAGTGCCATCATCCTTTATATAACCCATTTTATGTTTATTATCACCAACCATCTCCCAACATTTATACAATTCACCCAAAGGTGAAAATGTAAAACTGTATTCGTCAAATAATCCACAGTATGTCCACTTTCTCATGGGTTGTGGATATTTGGAAAACATATTGGCTTCGCTATATTTCCATAATTCATTTAAAATATCTGGAAGATACTCTTCAGGAAGGCAATTGCTTTTGTAAGAAGAACATGCAGATGTGGAATCTCTTGTTATGCCAAAATCCACCTGTGAATGCGAAATCCCCAAATCTTTGAGTGTATCCAAAAGCATCGGAATCGAGTCAACATTGTTCTTGTCTACATTTATTCTTATATAAGTATGTATTTGAGAGCAAAACTCCTCCATGATAGTTATTCCATGCAAAACTTTCTGGAATGTGCCGGAACCATCTTTAGCAACTCTTCGACAATTGTGTATATATTCCGGTCCGTCCAAAGTGATTTGTACAAATTTACAATTATAATTTAATAATCCACTAACAATTTCTTCAGTCAATAAAGAACCGTTAGTAACAAGTGAACACTGTAATTCCTTATGGCTTGTTAAACAATACTCTTTGAGAATACCCAACATATGAAAACCAACATCTATATTCAAAAGAGGCTCGCCACCGAAAAGAACAACGTGTATTAGTTCACCTCGTTGTTCTTCAGAACATTTGATTAAAAAATTAGCTATCGCTCCAGCTCTGTTTTTTGTCATGTTTTCACAACGCAGTTCTCCTGCGCCTTCATAACAATATATACATCTAAAATTGCATGACCAAGTTAATAGCACTGTTGCCGTAAGGCATTTTTTTCCGTAGCGTGATTTGTTATAGAAATGATTATAAATGCACGATTCATTATATTCGTCAGGGATTAAAGCATTGTATTTTATAAACAGTCTATTTTCTTCTTCAGTGAGCAACGTCGGATTAGATGATTCTATTGCTTGCTTAACCGAAGGAGAAATTACAAACGTACTTCCCCATAAGGAGTTGAATAAAATATGTTCCTGATTTTCGGTTGTATGAATTATATTATATTTTGAGAACTTCATTAATTCAATCCTCCTTATGCTTGTTCGCAGCTAGTATCATTCCGCCAAATGAAAAACTTACACCAATTAATAATAAATGCTGAGTGCAAGAAATATATAATGTAGAGCTTCTATTCAAGATGCCTAATACAAAAACAATGAGGTCAAGAGCTGCAAAAGCAAAAAATATCATACTTCCAATACTTTTGATATGAGGCCAGTTTTTTTCATTTATATCAACAGGCAAGGAAAAACGGAAACCGTAGTAACTATGGAACGGAAAACTTTTATGGAAAAGAGGATATTCCACGGGAGCGCACTTTATTATAATTCCAATTGCAGAAAATATTATAAATGTTGGAATATATGAGCCGTCTGAAAAAATCATATATAGCCCCCCTTTATACTGTTATCTTCATCACATGTTCAGAAAATAGATAGTACTGCCAGCCAAAACAAAACATCGTAAATTGCGCAATTATCAATCAGGTGTATTAATTCCACAAGACTCACTATTTACTGTACAAGAAACGGAATTTAAACCGCAAAGCCCAGCATTGCTTCCACAAATAGACACGTCAGAAATACAGCCCGAAACATTTGTGACGCATCCGCCAAAGTCTGCAACGCAGGCACTCGCATCTTTTGCACATGGAGAGATTTGTCCCAAGCATAATCCAATCGGATTCGTATTGTTATCGTAGCCATTTCCAATATATGTAGTCATAATCGACTCCTTTCTACTCTTCGGCTGGCAGTACTATCATATCTGAACACCTAAGGATTTTGTCAAATCCTATGGATGTCTATCGCGTTAAATTCGGCATTCACTTTCGCAGAAGAATTGTGGTTTGTCGCCCAAAAAGACAAGTAATTATTTTAATGGTACAATGGAATCACAGTAATGTAAAGCTCTTGAATCATGTGTGGCAATTATAATAATTGTATCGTTTTTTATCGCATTCAGCAACTCAAAGAAAGTATTTATACTATCTGCATCCATAGCTGAAGTTGGCTCATCCAATAATAGCACAAGAGGCTTTTTTAGCAATTCGCGAATAATAGACAATTTTTGCTTTTCCCCTCCCGAAATATTATCACTTTTTTCATTTATATATGTGTTCAAACCATCACAACATTTATCTAGCCAGTCATTCATTCCAAGTTTGTTAATATAATATATTGCAGCGTCGATTTCTTCAGGTTCGTAATTTTCATTAATGTTATATGGATACAAATTTGAAATGATTTTGTCTGCGAGAAGCTGCGGCTCCTGCTCAACAAAGCCAATAAGAGATTTTCTCAAAAAATTCATATTTAATTTCTTGATGTCAAAATCGTCGAAGTAAATGTTACCGCCATAAAGATTATTATACAGCCCTGCAACTAAATGTAATACCGAGGATTTTCCAGTACCATTATCACCACACAAGGCATATATATTTCCTTTATAAAACGCTGCATTAAAAGACTTTAAGACTGGTTTGTCAAAACTCAATGATATGTCTTGTAGGTATATAGCCTTGATGTTTGACACAATTTGTTTTCCGTCGGATTCGGATTGCATCTTAGCAACATCCATCAAACGGTTTAAAGATACCAATGCATTTTGTGTAGAGGAAGTAAGTGAAAAAAAATATCTAATACATCCCAATGCAGAAGAGAAATAAACATTGATTGTCGTAAAACCGCCGATAGACATTTCTCCATTTAGTACGGCTACACCTCCTACAAGGAATAAACCGATTTGGCTTAAAGCCAAAAGCATTGAATCAATACCAGAAAAAATATATTGAAAAATTTGAGCGTGCATAGCCGTCTTGAAAAGAGATTGAAATGCTAAGTCCACTCGATTTATAAATACATCTATCAACCCGTGCCTTTTGACAAATTTAATATAACGCAATTGCTCCTGTGCTTTAGAAAAGAACAGGGCTTGCTCGTTTTTGAATTCCCTTGTGGTATTATATAGTTTGCCCTTGAATATTTCAAAGAAGACGATATAAAGTGCAGCTAGTATAAGTAATATACCGAATACTGTTTTGTTGATTTGATATGTTATAACGCTCACCGTAATAAGCCGTACCGAACTTACAGGAACATTTTGTATCACGTTTATGCAATATGAAGCGATTTCATTGGAATCAGTTTGAAGTTGCTGAGTAATGCGTGAACTGTCCAAAAAAAAAGTTTTGGAAAAAGGGATCTGCTGGATGTGGACGAGCATTTGTCTGTTTATATTGTAGCTTACCATTGTATGAAGTTTTTCGCGTATTCGCCCGAGTGCAAAAGATATCGCAAAACTTATCATAATAGTCGCCAAGAAAAGAATACAATAGTAGCATAGTTGAGGTTTCCATTCCACGCAATTAGGCGAAGCCAAAAAGTCAATAAATCGACCGGACAACAAAGTGTTAAAGAGGGATATTAACGAAGATCCTATGCTGAGAACAGAAAAAAGGATAATCTTTTTTCGGTAAAGATGCAATGTGCAATGGGAAAATTGAAAGATTCTTTTCATGATGATAAACCGACTTTGTTTTTAAAATAATATTCGGCGACTTTTAAAAAGTGGTTATCCCTTTGGGTCAGCAACTAATACCGACTGAGGGCGGAAACTTCTTTCGTCATTTGCTTCGCAATTGCTACCTTTCCCTAAGGGAAAAGCTTGCGCTTTGTGCCATCTCAAAAGGTTTCCCATTTGTGAGGAAGCTGTCAGCCGTAGGCTGACTGAATGGGTCTTTGCCTCAGCAGCGGCATCTCAAAAACATGCTTAGTAAAAGGAACAACCACTTTTGAAAACAAAAAATCCCCTTTATATGCTATCATGCTTTAGCTAAAGCGTCAATATCTTTCGCCAATCTTGAAAACAATTGTGTGTACTGGTCGTATTTGCTTTCGCATTTATCGTCTATACGCTCGATGAGCCACTTTTCTATGCTGCATCCCGCGTAGCTTGTTCAAATTAGCTTTTTCTGTATGCAGGAATGGGGCATTTCGTTTCTGGATGCGCCTGTCCCGGAACAGATGAAGTATGCTTCTCTGGCAGAAGCCGCTTCTCACCTCATACAAGTCCTCAACGACCCGGAGCACATCACCGGATAAAAAGCGTCCCGAAGGGATGCGCAGCCTGCATTGGAAAATGCAGATCAAAGGGGCTTGGGGCATTCCCCCAGCAAGCAATGTTTTTGTATAGACGAAAACATTGCTTGCAACTGATTGTTTGGCGAGGAAAAGCGTATATGGTTTTGGCGGTTTAATCAAACAATGATAACGTGAACAGCACGTTCGTAATCAACTTTGCGAACGTATATTGTGTAGATTGTTTGACAATTGACCTTTTGAAATGTGGTTCCAGTTCTTTCACGGGTTCCCATCGAAAACAAAGACGGCGATGATAAATCGCGTACTTTTGTTCGATATCCGATTCCTTCTTTTTCTAAAAGAGATGTGTATTTTTGGTATTGAGATTGATTTGAGCAAACCACCAACTCTTTTTGATTAAAAAACGGTAGCATAAAAAACTCCTTGCTCAAAAACGGTTATCGGATATTATTTGAAATTTCAACATACCAAGTCTTTCCGGTCTTTGCAGCAATATTGACAACATAGTAGCAGCCAACGCGATTTGTTGCATCTACCAGAACACCAGCCCAAGAGGAATCAGGGTATATTGCTACATTGGAGTAACTCCTTTCGATTTGTGCATTGTGCCATCCTTTCTTACACTGTATACCCAGCAAGCAATATTGTCTACATTTCTGTAATAAGATGGAGAAAATTCGTAACGAAATCGGAGTCACCAACAAAGAAAAATGGCATAGTGCTTTTTGCTGTTGAAACAGGAAAGCGACCATGCCATCTCAGGATTGAACTTATTTTCGTTTTTCTTGCAGATGCTTCTCAGGTACATAGGGACGCTTCGGCTGATACATCCAGCCTGCACAACCCGGAGGCCACTCCTGCATATCCTTCTTCACCAGAGCTTCAATTTTCTTTTTGGCGAACTGTTTGACTTGAATTTTCATTTGTATGCCCTCCTTTCAATTTTGACAGCGTGAAATGGATAATGTTATTGCATCAGCAGTCAATGCTGCGACCAACCCTTGTAGTATGGAAGGAGCGATTTGAGTTCCCACCAACAAAATTGCGAAAATATTTAGAATCAATAATAACCAACGAACAGCTATTTTCGCAGCCTTAAATTCATTTGTTGACCAGTGAATGCTTTTATTGTTAACTGGTGCAATATACAAAATTGTAATATCAGAAACTATAGTTAAGAAAAGCAACGCCAAGCCTGTACGGAAAACGTAGGAGATTGAAGCAAGAAGAACTACTTCTAATAAAATGGAACAGAACAGGCATTTACTATAAGTAGCAGCATGATAACCGTTTGTGTATTTCCGAATTAAGAGGAAGAACACAGAAAATGAAATCGTTAAGGTCCAGCCAAAGCAAAAACCGCCAATCAGACACTGCACAAGCCAAGTGAATAAGGTTGTCACTCTTTTTTCGATGCTATATGCAAACCATTCAGAATAAGATTCATCAAGCAATCCCATCGACACGCACTTTTGCGTTAATTGCATTGCAAAATCTTTCATTGCGACAATCCTCATTAAAAGAACTTTCTTGAAAGAAAGAATACACAAGTTGAGCTACAATTTCCACAATAATGTAACGAAATGGACTTTTTTGTCACGAAATCGGAGTGAGCGGTATATCAGCGGTGAACTGAAACCACCCGTTTTCATAGAACATGGTATATTCGCCGCTATATTTTTCAAGAATCAGCCGGATGTTCGCAAGTCCAAAGCCATGCATCTGTGGTTCTGGTTTTGTCGTTGGAATGGAACCGTTTATAATTACAACAGGTTCCGATGTGTTTCGGACAGAGACAAAAAAGTCTTGCTGTGCAACGGCCATGACATGAATCGCTTTATCGCCCTTATCATACTGCTGACACGCTTCAATGGCATTATCCAAGAGGTTTGATAGAAGCACTACTATATCAGAGGCATCAAATGGAAGATTTGATAGATCATTCACTTCAAAATCAATACTGATCTTCTTTTGAGTTGCTTCGGCAGCTTTTGTGTTGAAAAGTGCATCCAAGATAGGATGGTGTGTGTTGACAAGGAATAGTCGATCTGTTTGCTGTTCGGTGATTTTTTCAAGATATTCTTCAGCGGCAGAATACTCTTGATTCTTCATCAATTGATTTAGGATATTCAGGTGCGCCCGAAAATCGTGAACTTTTTTCCTTTGGGCAGAATAAAGTTCGCTTGCCGAAGTCATGTTTTTCGATTGCAGCTGAATCTGCTGGTTAAGCATCAATAATTGTTCTCTTTCCGATGCGGCATACTCCATTCGCTCCAATAAAAAGAGGACTGCGACGTTTGAAATAAAAATGAGAATACAACAGCCAGCAGAAACAAACTCTTCTATATTATGACCGCTTGTAACGTAAAGCAGAATCACAAGCATTACAAACGATGCGCATGGAAATAGAAAGTACAGTATCAGCTGCGAATGTTGAGCATCGCTTCTGGGTCTGTTGCCCATACGCTGAAGCATCATTTTGCGAAATAGCGCAATAATAAATAATTCGGCTGAATAATAAGAGATTCCATAGATTAGGGATAATGCCTTGTCGGCTTGAAACGTCTGAGCATCCATCCCACAAACCGAAGTTGCAAGCATTCCGACTGCAAAAGATAAACTATAAGTCAAGAGATATTCTACAACAATAAGAAATAATAAAAACCTTCCTGAGATATTCTCATATAGAGTTCTGGCAACAATAAAGCAGGATAGTAGAATTAAAAAAATTTTGACGATTTGGTTTCGATTTAAGGCAATAACACTGAATTCAATAGATGCATACATTAAAATAGTTTGAACTATTACACCGACAAGAAATCTATGATCCCTCCAACGGTGCGAAGCAAAAGCGTCTAAAAACAGACATACGCAGACTGAATCTATGATTGTGTAAACCAAACTGATTAAAGCATCCATCTACTTTTACCTCGCCAATGTAAATATTTCTGTTTTAGCTCATTATAATTCTTTTCGCTTGGAGCCAGACAAAGACCACCGCGCAATTGGACTTTATTGTATTGAAAGATTTCGACATAGTGCATATTGACAAGATAGCTTTTTTGAATACGAAGGAAACCGAGTGGCTCGATTTTTTCGGATAGTTCCGTTATGTTGCCGTAAAATTGGTATGCTGGGCGTTTTTCGTCCAACAAGTGCATAACAATGATTCTTCGATGAGATTCTAAATACAGAATGTCATTTACAGGTACATCAATAATTTCAGAGTTTATCGAAATTGTAACAAGCTGTTTCCGTTGAAGCACTTCTTGGACGGCTGAATCAAAGTAGGAATCAAGTTTAGCAGAGAAATCTGCTTTTAGTAAGTATCGAAAGGCTTGAACCTCAAATCCCTCTGGAGCATACTGAATGAAATTCGTAATGAAGATAATCACAATGTTTTCATTTTCTGCTCGTAACTTTCTGGCAAGCTCAATTCCATTTGTTTCGCCCATATCAATATCCAGAAGCGCAATATCATACGGAAGTGATAAGTCTATTTGACTTGGTTGAGAAAAACCATAAAATCTTAATGCTACATGCGTTTCCTCGCTTTTCTTTTTGAGTTCTTCAATAATAGAATCAACGATCTGCTGGTCATCATCACAAACCAAGACATTCATTTTGAAATCCCTCCATTGCACATGGGAATGCTTTTTATCACACAACATACAGCCCTGCTCCTCACAAGTCAATCAAATTTCAACATAATCGAACATTATATATAGTATAGTACGATTATGTTGAAATTTCAAATAGTACACTTTATATAAGATGGGAGTGTACGGGAATGGAGCATTATTTAGGAGAAAAGTTAAAAAAGCTGAGGGAAAGTCGTGGCTGGACGCAGGCAGATTTGGCTAAACGGTTAAATAAGGCTGTATCCACGATCAGTGGATATGAAAGTGATGCACATGCAATTCCGTTGGATGTTCTTGCAAGCATTTCATCCTTATTTAGCATTTCAACAGATGAACTCCTAGGACTGGATGCGCCAGAAGTACTATCTCTTTCTGGATTGACTGGTGCGCAAAAGAAAACTTTAATTAAACTCCGTAATGAATTGCTTTCACCAAGTCAAAAAGGAAATGATCTTTCGCCGCAGCAGATGGAAATTCTTCATGACATAATAAAAGCCTTCGGTTGACAATCGACTTGAGGCATAGTGCGAGTGCAATACAAACGGTTATTTAAGTATGACCCTCAATGCTGGATGCCCAGTGTTGAGGGTCATGTTATTTGCGGCCACACCGATTTCGTTACAAGTTTTCTCTACTTTGATACAAAATCGTGGACTTTGATTGCTTATTGTGCTTTGATGCTATCAATAGTTAATCTAAGAATTAAGGTGGACGTAACAATTTCGTGTCTTTTGTTTTTACATGAAAGGGTGATTCCAATGCAGAGTTGAAGAAACGTATAAACAATATATTATATCAAGTAACGGTATGCGATAATCAGTAAACTTCAAGGAGAATAAATATGAAAGAGATGACTCGCAAAGAATTTCTTAAACTCACGGGTGCAAGTACCGCATTGTTGGCAATGTCCCATATTATCCCCACTTCGGCATATGCAGACACGTCGAAGATAGATGCTCCATCGGCAGGAATGTATATAAGTGAAGTGGTTGATTTAAGCGGCTTGTCGCCTGTCGAACAGGAAAAAATCCTTACCGAACGTAACATCCCATATGATTCGACAATTACATATGAAAAAATTGTTGTCGAAAGACCTGCAGCGCGAGATTCTTATAAGGGAGTTCCATATCGTTTTCAGATAACGTACGGAAATAAACCTGTAAAAAATGAAAGGAGAAGTGTTGTGAGTCCTGCTGCAGCTGCGGTACTAGACAGAGGTGTTAATATTCTGATTGGATTAACAAAACCCTATATTTGGATTCCATTTACAGCTTCTGGGCTAACTCCCTCTCAGATTTTCATTTACAGTGATCCCAGTCAATACGCATCAACAAATATTTATACACATCTGAAAATTAGACAATGTGAATTTTATAAGGATTACTCATGGCAGCCAAATGCTTTTTTGGAAAGAGCAACCATTGAGGATACGACTGTAACTTATGCGCTGGTAAATCCTAAAACAAAAAGATTTACCTCACAAACTGCAAAGAAGACAGAATATAGAAAAGCTACTCACTATGACAACGATAGCTATATCTTGGAAAAAGCCTACTATTGCTTTGAGCATAATCTTCCGTCTTATAAGGAAAATGCTTGAAAGAAGAATAAAAAATGAAATTCCAAACAAAACTCACATTATGCAAAGCTGTATTCATCTTCATAGCAATAGTCGTATGCGCACTATGGGCATTTGAGTTTCGTATAGCAGCTGTTGTTGTACTTTTGATAGACTATATTTTTGATTTTATAACACGTCGTTGTCCTTTTTGTGGGAAGCACTTTTCAATTGTACTAACAGTGAAAGATCGTTGTCCATTTTGCGGAAAATTATTCGAGTAAATATTTTATGGAAGCAGTGGGTATTCCATGCAGAAATAAATGTGTGTGCTATAAAATGTCAGCCAATTATAGGAAGAGACCTATATTCTCTGTAATGGACAATGGTCAATTATGAAAACTATTGCAAAATGAAAATACGATAGCAATCGTACAAAAACAGAAATCCGGAAACTTTTTTGAGTTATTATGGTTCAAAAAAGTTTCCGGATTTTCTGTAATGCTTTTTGAAGAGCCATTCTGTAACAGCCAATCACATTTCTATGAAAAAAGGTCAATCTTCTAGTCTACCGTGATCGCAACCAAGTGAAAGATAATGTTCGATTTCTCCACTCAGCACAAGCTGGGTATATTCCAAGGGCTTGTTATATAAGTAGCCAGTCCAGTTCTGCCCGCTGCGCCGGAGTGTTGCTGTACTCGTCCTCTATGGCGATACAATCAATGGAAAGGGTGGTGCCATCTTCAAATCGGGCTTCCACCCGGTTGGTGTCCATGTTGTAGCGGCAGGAAAACACTTTTTGAGAGTGATTATGGTCGAAATTCTGATTTCGTTTCATTTGAATGACTCCTTTAATAATTTTCTGGTTGATTTTTGACGAAATGAGATTCATTTTTGCTTGAGCCGCCCAACCACACTACGATGTAGCTTTGTTCAGCTCTTGCGGTTGCATGATTGATACCAGCACAGCACTGGGATTCACCGTACAGAGCGAGTGAATCCCAGTGCTGTGCTTTTTTATTTGACACGAGGTGAAATTTTATGCGTCAGCCTGATCATGAGTACGAAGAACGGAGCTTTGGAGATATTCAACGTGCAATTGATTTTGAGAACAGTATGAATGACCTTGAATCGCAATTGTATTACCAGCATCTTTCCCCGAAAGAAGTTGCCCAGCAGGTGCTGAAAGCCACTTGCCAATTCTACGATGCTGACTGGTGCGGTTTAATTCAGGTCGATCTTGATTTGAATTTGTGGACGCCATTCTGGTGGTTCAACGCTGGCGCAACAGACAAGACGATGCTTTTAACCGAAGAATATGAATCCGCTGAATTTCTTGATCGGTGGGTACAAACTGTCCGCAAGGGAATTCCAATGGTCGTCCCGGACGCCGAAGCGACAAAAGAAGCCTATCCTGCGGAGTATAACCTGTACCAGCGGCTTGGCATCCGGTCTGTTATTGCCGTTTCCTTGGAGCCGCGCCCAGTCGCTCTGCTTGCCGTCCGGAATCCTAAGCGGTATATTCAGCAGACCAGTATGCTGCGGATTCTGGCCTATGTGCTGCTTGCATCGTACAACGAACAGAAAATGCTGAACCGGCTCCAAATGGCATATATCCCGACTTCCATCCAAAGCAGCAAGGATATCTATGTCAGTCTGTTTGGTGAACTGAGCATCAGCACATCCAAAGGTGTTCTGAAAGAAGCTGACTTTAGTTCTCCGAGAATCAGCCGACTGATTTCTTACCTGCTGATCTCCCGTAAAAATGCCATTTCTCCGCAGGAAATCACTCAAACACTCTGGCCGGATGATTTAGACAACCCAGCCAAAAACGTCAAGGGACTGATTTATCGCTTGCGCCAGAAGTTCAACCTTATTTCAGATGAGCCATTGATTTTATCCTCTGCATCCGGATATCAGCTCAACCCGGAACTTCACATTATGACGGATTATCAGCGTTTTGACGAACTTGTGTCTTCTGCTGTCAGGGCATCCTCTATAATCAACAAAGTGGACATCCTCAAAAATGCTCTTGATCTCTACCATGGAAAGGTCTTGTCCTCTGCAGATGGCGAACATTGGCTCATTCAGTTTTCCACAAAATACCATCTCTCCTATATGGGTGCTGTCAGTGAACTGCTGAGGCAGCTGGATTCGCTGCATTCTTATGACCTGCTCAATCAGTACGCCATGAAGTCTCTGACCATCGCACCCGATAACCCGAAAGCATACTGCTGGCTGATCCGCTCCTTGAAAGCGCAGGGAATGAACGAACTTGCAACCAATGAACTGGCCGCTGCAAAGGAACATCTGACCACAGAAGAATACGAGGAAATCCTTGCATTTGGAGCTAATTGGTAAGAATGATTCCTATAACACTTTCGTAACACCTTCATGTGACTTTCATAACACCTAAAATTTTTCAGAAAGGGGCAAAAAGGGGCAAAAATGGCTCCATAACACTTTCATAACACCGCCAGATAACTTTCATAACACCGTCGTGTGATATGCTTACAGGGCACGAATCGATGCCTTGCAAAAGCTGATCGCACGGCGGTTTTCTTTTTTATAGGCTTCGATGCGTCAGAACAAAAACATATCGAAGCCTGAGATGCATTAAAGGCCGAGGATACTTATACCGCTTTCCATTTTCGGATGGAAAACAGTGTCGGTACCCTTTTCTTTAGTGCATCTCTTTTTTGTTGCCAAGAAAAGCCCGCAAGCTGTCATACAGTGAAGTGTCCTCAACCTCCGCATCCGGCGGAAAGGACACTTCATGTTTCTTTTTGCCCATTTTTCGTGGCTGGAACTGGCCGCACGGTATCCCTAGCAACTCCAAGTTTTCGATTTTTTACGATTTATCGAAAATTTGGAGGTTTGCGATGGCTTTTAATAAGGGCTATGAGTTAAAAAAGTTTGAAGCGCACTGGGAAAAGTTGCGAATCGAGTACGCAGCGGCAGGAATGGCTGAGGATGCCATTCAGAAGATGTACGACTATGACCGTCAGCAGTTCAATTCCGAACGCACCCGCATTGAGCGAACGCAGGAGTTCACTGCACCTGCGTATGAAAGCACCGAGGAAGAAGCCTCACCTCTAATGCTGCGCTATCAGGAAGCCATTACCACAACAGATACATACCACGAAACCAAGCGCAGCTTTGCATGGATTGGTGAAATCGAGGATGAGAATCTACTTGCTGCACTTGAGCAACTCTCGGATTCTGACTTAGAACTTATAACTTTGTACGCCTATGAAGAGTATGACACTGTTGAAATTTCTAAACTGTTTGGCACAACAAAGCAAAATATAAGTAAGAAAATCCGTAGAATTACTAATTTTATCAAGAACTTTCAAATCAGGGTTGTCTAAACGGCATTTTCGTCGGCTACCAAGTGAGGGGACAATTTCAAAAAGCGGCTCTTACCGCTGGCAAAACGTCCGCACTCACGAACCTTGAAAATTGAAGAGTTCAGTTGTTCGGTACTCAGATAATGATACTTCCGTAATTCGCGGCCCGGTCAGAATGTAGGCGGGGTGGCTGAGATGCCAATGAAGCGGTACAAATCCGCTGCCGAATGATTCCCCACTCGCAGGGAGCCGAGGGCGAATATGCGAGACCTGAACATATTTTATCAGGAGTGACCGGATGCTGTTTTCGGTCTCCGGTCACTCCTGTTCTTTTACATATTTATCCGCCATTCACTTTTCTAACACGGAGGACTGCTCAAATGGACGAGTTGAATCCTACGGTGCGCGAACAGGAGATCTACGAGGAGATGGAACTGACCCCGGAAATGATTAAGTCCATCCGAACCCTCTGTGCGACCTGTCTGCGGCATTTCGTAGAAGCCAAGGCTTTCAAAATCGCTCTCGTGCCGAGCGCAGACAGGAGTATGGACACCTGCACCGTCTGCCAGACCCGGCGCGGTCACGATTATGTTGTCATGCACCGCTGATGCCGGTGCTTCATTCCAATCATGGGAGGTGATGCTCGTACCGTATAAATAAAACAGCTTTCATATTTTAACAGAAGTCTGCTGCCTAGGAGGTACAGCGGGCTTCTTACATATCCAGATGGAGGTTTCGCAATTGGAATCCACTCTGAAATTCCAACGCGGAGACATCTACTTCGTCCGACTTGACAGCAGCACAGGTTCCGAACAAAACGGAACCCGCCCTGCGGTCATCCTGCAAAACGATGTAGGAAACACCCATTCACCGACTTTGATCGTTGCGACTTTGACAAGTAAGACAGAAAAGAAAGCTGCACAGCCGACTCATTGTCTGGTGGAACCGGAAAAGCTGGAGCCATCCATTGTTCAGGCCGAACAGATCTTCACCATCGACAAGAGCCGTGTCCAGAATTTTGTTGGGCACCTCACCCCGGAAGAAATGAGCCGGGTCGATGATGCCGTAAAGATCAGCCTTGCCCTGAACCCGATGGGGAGTATCCAGAAGCTCAAACCTATCATCCGCTCTGCAGCGGCTTACGCGCCGCCTGAAGTGGTTGACGGTAAGCCGCCCGTTTATCCCTATACGCCCATCAAATCCGATTTTGAGGACGCAGAGACGGTCGAAGAAATGATGTTATACACCGAACTGCAATCCGCTGTTCATGCCATGATCCAGCGGCTCGAATACAGCTTCACCTTTAATCCCAGCCTGCTCACCAGCCCGAAGCGTAAGAAGCAGGTGGCTGAGATTCTGACTGAAGCCGAAAAATACATTTGGCGAATCAAGGAGGAAATGCGATGCGCCTGAAAAACGACACGAACAATTTTGCCGCTTCTTTCAATATCACCCCGCCTTACCAGATGCTGGTGCTTCACAGCAAGATGCTGATTTATCCCCGTGAACTTTATCAGCGGGGCGTACAGCGCAAACGGGTGGAAATGATTGCTGCGGACTTCAACGAATATGTTGCGAACGAACCGAAGGTCAGTTTCCGCAACGGTAAGTATTATGTGGTGGACGGTCAGCACACTATCGAGGGGCGCATCCTCCGTAACGGCGGCAAAGACCTGCCGATTCTCTGTAAGGTCTACACCGGCCTGACGATGGAGCAGGAAGCCCTGTTCTTTGCTGAACAGAACGGTCACTCCGCACCGCTTACTGCTGGCATCAAGCTGCGCGCCAAGGTCGTGGGCGGCGATGCACCTTCCAAAGCATTTCTCGCAGCCACCAACCGGGTTGGTCTGGCGTTCAACTATGACAGCCTGCAGCTGAGCGACTACCGCATCAGCTGTGTGGGCACCGCTCTCAAGCTGTACAACCAGATGGGCGAAAAAATCTACTGCGAATCCCTGCGGCTGATCGTCGCCGCATGGGAGGGTAAGCCTGATTCATTCCGGGCATCTGTCCTGCGGGGCGTGATGCACTTCGTAGAACTGTATCACGGTGAGTTCAGCGAGGAACGGCTCATCCGTGCGCTGGGCAACGTCCATCCTATGGAGATCTACCGTGTCGGCAGGGATAATCCCGCCAAGCTGCCCGGATGGAAGAAATACGTTTTCCCCATCTACATGGCCTACAACGGCAAAGGTCGCAAGGACGCTCTGTCGATGAAGTTCTAAAACATATTCTCTCTGCCAAGGGGCATCTGCAAGCTGCGGATGTCCCTTGTTACATATTGAAAATTACAATATATAGGAGTGATGATACAATGGTCGATAAGTTTTCGCAGGTCGCTGGCAACGTTCCGGTGACCAATAACGACCCGAATCGCCGATATACCGTTATCAATGGCTATCCTGTCGTCCTCAATTTTGCAAAAGAACCCAATCCGGGTGTCTTTGAGCGTGTCCGTGACATCCTGCTCGCCACCAGCTATACCAAAAAGACCAGCTGACATCGTGGACGAGGACAAAAGAACGCGCTATACTGAGGATGGCAGTGGTATTCGGAGCAATCCATGAACCACGACCAACCGTTCTTTGATAACCGAATATCGTTCATCCTCGCTTTTATAGCGAAAGTGAGGAACCCCCTATGACTGAAAATAAAAACCGTGTCTGCTGCCTGTACCGTGTTTCCACCGATAAGCAGGTGGATTTCAACTCGAACCATGAAGCAGACCTTCCCATGCAGCGCAAGGCGTGTCACAAATTTGCCGAAGCAAAGGGCTGGGTCATCGTCCATGAAGAACAAGAAGAAGGCGTGTCTGGCCACAAAGTCCGCGCAGAAGCCCGTGACAAGCTGCAAATCATCAAGGAATACGCCCGAAAGGGCAAATTTGATATTCTGCTGGTGTTCATGTTCGACCGTATCGGACGCATCGCAGATGAAACGCCATTTGTCGTAGAATGGTTTGTACGAAACGGCATCCGGGTATGGAGTACCCAAGAGGGTGAGCAGCGATTCGACAACCACACTGACAAATTGCTGAACTATATCCGCTTCTGGCAGGCAGACGGCGAAAGCGAAAAAACTTCTGTCCGTACCCGTACCAGCCTGCGGCAGCTTGTGGAAGAAGGACACTTCAAGGGCGGCAGTGCGCCGTATGGTTATGACCTTGTGAAAAGTGGCCGCATCAACAAGCGCAAGCACGAACTCTACGAACTGCATATCAACGAGCAGGAAGCCGAAATCGTTCGGCTGATCTTCGATAAATATGTATACGAGGGTTACGGCGCACAGCGGATTGCCACCTATCTGAACAATGCTGGATACCGTGCCCGCTCTGGAAAGTGCTGGCATCCGGGCAGCTTGCGAGGAATGGTCGGCAACCTGACCTACATGGGCGTTCTCCGCTGCGGAGATGCCCGCTCCGAATTGATGCCCGAACTCCAGATCATCCCGCAGGAGGAGTTTGAAGCTGCACAGCGTATCCGGGAAGATCGCTCTGCCCACGCAGCGGAAGAAGCCGAACACCATGTTCCTCTTCGTACCCGTGGACAGGCATTGCTTTCCAATAACGTTTACTGCGGCCACTGTGGTGCAAGGCTCGCCCTGACGACCAGCCGGAAATGGCGTAAGCTCTCCGATGGTACTCTGGACGATACGCTCCGCATTCGCTACACCTGCTACGGAAAACTCCGCAAGCAGACGGATTGCACCGGGCAGACCGGCTACACTATGCACATTCTGGATGAGATCATCGACAAGATGGTTCGCCAGATTTTCTCCCGCTTGAGAGGTATCCCAAAAGAGCAGCTTATCACCAGCCGCTATGCGAAGGAAACTGCGGAGCGCAAGAACCATCTGCAAGCCCTTCAAGCAGAACGCGACAAGGCCGAAAAAGACTTGCTCGCCTTAAAAACTGAGATTCTGGCTGTAATCAAAGGGGAGAGTGCTTTTCCGAAAGACACTCTTGCCGAGATGATCGCAGCACAGGAAAAGAAGCACACGGAGTTGGACACTCTGTGTGAAGAAGCCAGTGCAGAACTGGAGCGAAACGCTGAATTGATGGCAAATGTATCGCAGCTGTACGAAGAATTGATCTCTTACGCAGACCTGTACGATAGTGCCAGCTTTGAAGCAAAAAAGATGATCGTCAGCCAGCTTATCCGCAGGGTAGAAGTTTATCGCGGATACCAAATCCATGTGGACTTCAACTTTGATCTTGCACAGTATTTGGAGAATAGCGATGAACTTGCTTGCTGACAAACACAAAAACACCGTTGACTTCGATTTGAAATCAACGGTGTTTGTAACTCTTATTTGAGCCAATGGTGGAGAATACCGGGATCGAACCGGTGACCTCTTGCATGCCATGCAAGCGCTCTCCCAGCTGAGCTAATCCCCCATAATTTTCCAGAAGTAGAAACCTCTGGAAAAGAGATACTCAAACAAGAAACGTTTTATGAAGTTCAGTCGTGGGGGTGCGTGAGCGCACTGCTTGGGCTCCCAGCTGAGCTAAACCCCCAGATGTTTGTCCTCGTGCCTGACGACGTGTGTAATTATACCAGCCGGAGAGGCGCTTGTCAACAGTTTTTTGCAAATTTTTGCAGCAAAAGATCCCCGCAGGGCGTGTGCCCGGCGGGGATCGAAAAGCGGGGGAGTGCTCTTTTGGGAAAAACTACGCCTTAGCGTGCCTGACGGTCAAAGATCTGCGGAGCCACGCGGCACAGCAGCACAGCGGCCACCATGGTGAGCAGGGTCTCGGGCAGCATATAGCTGCCGTTGTAGGTCAGGCTGTAAGTCCATGCGGCCAGACCATCGTTCAGGTTGCCCCACACCAGCACACCGGACAAAAAGCTGCACATAAAGCGCAGGAAACCGGCGGCAAAGGTGCCTACGGCCACACCCACGGTGCGGTTCTTGAAGGGGCGGGCGAACAACTCGGCCAGACCCAGTGCCATAAATGCCAGCACATAGTCCAGCAGCACCTCACCGAGGAAGTAGAGGAAGGTGGAAGCGGGAGGAGGGTAGAAGCCCATGATCATTTGCAGGCAGGAGTTCACGAAACCGGTGAACAGCCCCCACTTTGCGCCGTGGCGGAAGGACACCAGCACAAAGGGCAGCATACTCAGCAGGGTAATGCTGCCGCCGTTGGGCATGGTGAAGAACTTGATGTTGGAAAGCACCGTGCCAATAGCGATCATCAGGGCGCATTCCACCAGAATGCGGGTCTTGGAATAGGTTTTAGACATGATGGAAAAATTCCTCTCTCATAGTAGTACACAAAAACAAAATGCGCCTGCTGGCAGCAGACGCATGAAGGTTTGTTGAACGTACCGGACGGTTCCGCAAACTCCCTACGCCGGCATTGCCCGGATCAGGTAAAGGGTACTCCGCGCTATGCGGATCTCAGCCTTACGGCGCCCCTGTTTTTATGTCCGCCCACAGTATACGCGCCGGGAGACAAAAAGTCAAGCCCGCAGACATAATCCGCCCCGGCGGCGCGTATGTTATACCATTGCAAAGCTGGAACGCAGGGAGGCGGGATATGAAAGCCGATCCGGAACAGCGCGCCGTGCAGCTGGGGGAGTACATTGCCGCCCACAACGCCACGGTGCGGGCAGCGGCGGCTGCGTTCGGGTGCAGCAAGTCCACCGTGCACAAGGACGTTGCCGTGCGGCTGCGCAGCATCAGCCCTGCGCTGTACGGGCAGGTGCGCGCCGTGCTGGCCCGCAACAAGGCCGAGCGCCACCTGCGGGGCGGGGCTGCCACCCGGCGCAGATACAGCCGCCGCTGAAGCCCAAAAAGACCGCTGCACTGCGCAGCGGTCTTTTTTTGTTGGGACGGAACCCTCTCAGGCACTTGCGCGCCAGCTCCCCCTTCTAGGGGGCTGGCATTGACTGAGAGGGTTTTCAGGCGGCTGCTTTCATCCCCCGGTGTGGAACTGCTGCAACGCGCCTTTTTCCAGCCGGCTTACCTGCGCCTGACTGATGCCGATCTCCTGCGCCACCTCCATCTGGGTCTTGCCGCGCAGATACCGCAGCTCCATGATGCGCTTTTCCCGGGGCGAAAGAGCGGCTACCGTATCGCGGAACTGCAACCCGCTGATCCAGCTTTCCTCGCTGTCCGGGTCCCGCACCTGGTCGATCACATACATGGCATCGCCGCCGTCGGTGTACACCGGCTCGTCAAGGCTGAGCGGCTCCACCACCGACTCCAGCGCGGCGGTCACCTCGCGCCGGGCAAGTCCCGCTGCGGCGGCGATCTCGTCCATGGTTGGCTCGCGCCCCAGCTGCTTTTCCAGCGTTTCCCGCGCCTGCATGGCGCGGTAGGCGGTGTCCCGCAGGGTGCGGCTTACCCGCAGGGCGTTGTTGTCCCGCAGAAACCGCCGGATCTCCCCGATGATCATGGGCACGCCGTAGGTAGAAAACCGCACCGGCTGTGCGGGGTCAAAGTTGTCGATGGCCTTGATCAGCCCGATGCACCCCACCTGAAACAGATCGTCCAGATTTTCGCCCCGCTGGGCAAACCGCTGCACTACGCTGAGCACCAGCCGCAGGTTGCCCTCCACCATCCGCGCCCGGGCAGCTTTGTCCCCGGCGTGGGCAAGGGTGAGCAGCTGCCGCTTTTCCGCCTCGGTCAGTACAGGCAGCTGCCCCGTGTTCACACCGCATAGCTCCACCTTGTTGTACATCCAAACGCCCCCGGTCTTTTAGCTTTACCGGAAGTATGGCTCTGCGCGCCGGGCGCTATGCGTGGAAAAAATTGAGCGCCCCTCCGCAAAAGAGGGGCGCATTATAGACAAACCTGATACACGTTCCCACGCGGAATGTCAAGCGCTGCGCCCGCTGCTACTCGCTTTCAAGGCGGGCTTTCAGGGTGCGGATGATGCGCTTTTCCAGCCGGGAGATGTAACTCTGGCTGATGCCAAGGGCATCGGCGGCTTCCTTCTGGGTGCGCTCCACGCCGTCGGTAAGGCCGAAACGCAGTTCCATGATCTGCCGTTCCCGCGCCGAGAGCGCCGCTACGGCGCTGCGCAGCACCGCGCGCTCGGCGTCCTGCTCCAGCTGCTGACTTACCGCGTTGGCGTCGCTGCCAAGAATGTCCGAGAGCAGCAGCTCGTTGCCATCGCCGTCCACGTTCAAAGGCTCATCGATGCTGGCCTCCTGCCGGCGGTTGGAGCTTTTGCGCAGGTACATCAGGATCTCGTTGCCGATGCAGCGGCTGGCGTAGGTGGCCAGTTTGATGCTGCGGGCAGGGGTGAAGGTGTTTACCGCCTTGATCAGCCCGATGGTGCCAATGCTTACCAAGTCCTCGGCGGGCACACCGCTGTTCTCGTACTTTTTGGCCAGATACACCACCAGCCGCAGGTTGTGGGTGATCAGCTCCTCGCGGGCGGCAGCGTCCCCGGCAGCCATGCGGTCAAGCAGGGCTTTTTCCTGCTCGGGGGTAAGGGGCGGTGGCAGGCTTGGCCCGCCCGCCAGATAATGCACCGCGCCGCAGTAGCGCAAACGCCCCCACAGCCGCTGCCAGACCTTGCGGAAAAACTGCAACATGGATATCCCTCCTGTGCACTATTTATTATATGTATTATAAGGAAACTGCATCAGGGAGGGCTGAACCCTCTCAGTCACGGCTTACGCCGTGCCGGCTCCCCCAAAGGGGGAGCTTTTTTGCCATGACGGAAAAAGTATCGGATGAATGATAAAAGATTACGGCAATGCTATAAGCTCTCCCTCCGGGAGAGCTGGCGCGGGAGCGCCTGAGAGGGCGGAAAACTCCTACACCCCCACCTCCTCCGCCACGTCGTCCCCCAACAGCAGCGTCCATGCGCCGGTGGGGGCGTCCGGGGCGCAAAAGGCCGCCAGCAGGCCGGGCACGCGGCGCTGCCCACGGCACAGCGCGGCAGGCACGGCGGGCAGCAGACAGTGGCCGGTAACAGCGGCGCAGGGCACAAACTGTACCCCAAGCCCCGGGGGCGGGGCGGCGCCGGAGGCAAACCAGCTGTCTAAGTAGGCGCGCAGCGGTGCGGGCAGCCGGCTGCGCACCGGCGGGTACTGCACCAGCACCACCCGCCGCCCGGCAAGGGGGTCTTGCAGGGTAAAGCCGGTGTCGTGGTAGGCCTGTACCGGCACTGTTGCCCCCGCAATTTGCAGCACAGCGGCAAAGCAGCCCCGCTGCGGGCGGCCAAACACCGCCAGCAGCCCGCGCAACAGTCCGTACACCCCGGCGCAGCAGAGCAAAAGCTGCCCCGGGCGCACCGGCAAAAGCACGCTCAGGTTGTTGGCCTGTACTCCGGGCAGCACCACCGCACCGCACAGCAGGCCGTTCAGCGCCGCATACCATCCGCACAGCCGGGCAAAGCTGCGCACCCCGGCCACGCCGTAGCACACCGCCACCACCCCGCAGCAGCTGGCGATTTTATATAGTACCGCCAGCGGGGCGGGCCACGGAGGGGCCAGCAGGGCAAGGGTGCTGACCGCAGCCGCCGCGCTGCCCGCGCACAGCCGCAGCCCGGTGCAGCTGCGCCCGCATAAAAGCCCCGCGCCCAGCAGCAGCGCGGCGGCTGCGGCAAAGTTTACCAGCAGCAATTCGTCCACAAAAACAACTGTTTTCATTGCAAAGCACCGCCTTATGGTTCTGGTAGTCTATTTTTCACAAATTTGCGAAAAAACTTGTCACACCAGAAAAACCCGCATGAACAGTGCAGTTTTGCTACAAAAGCCGGGACGATGTTTCACAGTTTTTACACTTTTTTCAAAAAAGTACTTGAACATTTCTGGAAAGTGTGGTATATTATTGCCATCCTAATAAGGATTGAGCCGGAAACACCGGTTCGAAAATATTTTTTCTATTTTTGAAGGGAGTAATTCATTATGATGATGCCTGCAAATTTCTCTGCTGTGTCTGAGAACGAGATGACCTACGTTATGGGTGGTAGCGTTGCTGACTACCTGGCTCCTGTCATGACCAAGAAGGAGTGGAGCAAGTTCAGCCAGAACCTGGTGACCATCATTGGTAACAGCTACCTGAACAACTTCGTCAGCAACACTCTGGGCACTATCTTCAGCGGTGTCTACACCCCCGGCAATGTTCTGGGCAACTTCGGTACCGACATCAGCGGCATCTGGAACGCTAACTACGATGATGCTAGCACCAAGTCCAAGATCCTGACCGGCATGAAGGGCGTTCTGAACGTTGGTCTGAACATCGCTGGCAACCTGGCTGCTATCTACAACCTGGGCTTCGGCACTGTTGATAACGCTGCTAAGGGCGCTAAGATTGCTGAGTTCACCACCGTTGCTGCTATCTAATCAGGTTTAACCGATTGGACAATGCTTGCGTGACTGTACCCCTAGGGGTGCAGGGAACATACTAGCATAATAACACCCCCGTAGGCTTATGCCTGCGGGGGTGTTTTTTTATCCCTTCCGTCTCGCTGCGCTCGCCAGCTCCCCCAAGAGGGGCGCATTTCCCACGTTCACACTTCTTTTACCAGTCTGTTACTTTCCGTTTTATGCGGTTTGTGGTATACTATGGTCAACATGGGTCACCATGGCTACATTGAAACAGACAGGATGTGAAATCCTCTTATGAAAGACGGTTTTTTAAAGGCAGCTGCCTTTTCGCCTGCGCTGCGGGTGGCAGACTGCACCTATAACGCGCAGCAGGTGCTGGCGCAGCTGCAAGCTGCCGCGCAGCGGGGGGTAAAGCTGGCGGTTTTCCCGGAGTTTTGCCTTACCGGCTACACCTGCGGCGACCTGTTTTTGCAGCGCACCTTGCAGCAGGGCGCACTGGATGCACTGGAGTGGCTGCTTGCGCAGACCCGCGCACTGGACACCGTAGTGCTGGTGGGCTTGCCGCTGCTGGTGCACGGCAAGCTGTACAACTGCGCTGCCGTGCTGTGCCGCGGGCAGCTGCTGGGCATTGTGCCCAAGACCTACCTGCCCAACTACGGCGAATTCTACGAAAAGCGGCAGTTCACCCCCGGCAGCACCGAGGTGCAGACGGTGACCGTCTGCGGGCAGCAGGTGCCCTTTGGTACGTCACTGCTGTTCCGCTGCCGCCAGATGCCCAGCTTTGTGCTGGGCGTGGAGCTGTGCGAGGACTTGTGGAGCGCCCTGCCGCCCTCCACCTTCCACGCACTGGCGGGCGCGACCGTCATTGCAAACCTTTCTGCCAGCGATGAGACCGTGGGCAAGGCCGAGTACCGCCGCGCACTGGTGGCAAACCAGTCTGCCCGGCTGCTGTGCGGCTACCTGTACGCCTCGGCAGGGCACGGTGAAAGCACCACCGACATGGTGTTTGCCGGGCATGACCTCATCGCCGAGGACGGCAGCATACTGGCCGAGACTGCGCCCTTTGCGGGCGACCACGCCGAGACCGAGCTGGACTGCCAGCGCATGGAGGCCGAGCGTGCCCGCAACACCAGCTTTGAGCACACTGCCGAGGGCTACATCACGGTGGAATTTGACCTATCACCGGAGGAAACGGTGCTCACCCGCCGCATCGACCCCGCACCCTTTGTGCCCGGTGACCCGCAGCGCCGCGCCGCCCGCTGCGAGCTGATTTTGAAGATGCAGGCCGATGGCCTTGCCAAGCGGTTGGAGCACGCCCACGCAAAAACAGCGGTCATTGGCATTTCCGGCGGGCTGGACAGCTGCCTTGCCTTGCTGGTGGCAGTGCGCGCCATGAAGCAGCTGCACCGCTCCGCCGCCGATGTGCTGGCGGTGACCATGCCCTGCTTTGGCACCACCAGGCGCACCCGCAGCAACGCCGAAATTTTGTGCGGGGAGCTGGGTGTAAGCTTTCAGGAAATTCGCATTGCCGACACCGTGCGCAGCCACTTTGCCGATATTGGGCAGGACGAGACTGTGCTGGATGTCACCTTTGAAAACGGGCAGGCACGGGTGCGCACACTGGAGCTGATGGACCTTGCCAACCGTACCGGCGGCCTTGTGGTGGGCACGGGCGACCTTTCGGAGCTGGCGCTGGGCTGGGCGACCTACAACGGCGACCACATGAGCATGTACGGCGTGAATGCCGGTGTGCCCAAAACGCTGGTGCGCTATCTGGTGCAGTACGAAGCTGAGACTGCTGCCACCGCTGCTTTGCACGATGTGCTGCTGGATATTCTTGCCACCCCGGTGTCGCCGGAGCTGCTGCCCGCCAAGGACGGCGAAATTGCACAGATCACTGAGGACTTGGTGGGCCCCTACGAGCTGCACGATTTTTATCTGTATTATGTGCTGCGCTGCGGCTTTGGCCCGGCAAAAATCTACCGGCTGGCAAAGGTGGCCTTTGCAGGCAGAGCAGAGTACACGGATGCCGTGCTGTACAAGTGGCTGCGCAACTTCTACTGGCGCTTTTTTGCCCAGCAGTTCAAGCGTAGCTGCCTGCCGGACGGCCCCAAGGTGGGCAGCGTGACCCTTTCGCCCCGGGGCGACTGGCGGATGCCCAGCGACGCCTGTGCCACCCTTTGGCTGGCAGAGCTGGAGCAGCTCAAACCCGGGGAGCAGTAAGCCATGAAGAACAAAAAGCTTTTGACCAATATCCTGTTTGCAGTGGTGGTGCTGGCCATCGCAGCGGTGCTGCTGGCCGTGCGCAGCCACAACGCCACCGGCGGAAAACTGACTGCCCAGCTGATTTACGGCGACGCGAACGCCGTGCTGGACATTCCGCTGGAAAAGGACGAAACTTACAGTGTGGACACCGGTTATTATACGGTGCATATAGAGGTAAAGGACGGCAGGGCGCGGTTTATTGAATCGCCCTGCCCGGATCACATCTGCGAGGGCTTTGGCTGGCTGTCGGCGGAGGATCAGACCGCCACCTGCCTGCCTGCCCGCGCCGTGCTGACCATCGTTCCGGTGGGCTGAAAAAAGGAGTATTCTCATGTTGGACGAAAACGAGCATTCCCGCAAGGAGGACGGTCGTTCCCTGCACCGTCTTTTGCACAAGGCTGAGCAGCAGGACGCCACTGTGGTGGTGGACAGCGCCGCGTTTTTCTCGGAGCTGCCGCCGGAGCAGGCTGCGCCGCCCCGCCGCCCGCAGCAAAACACCCGCCGCAACACTGCTGGCGGGGAGAATGGGGCGTACCAGCCCCCGAAACGAGGGAAGATCTTGCTGATCGTACAGGCAATTTTAAGCGTTCTGGCGCTGGTGCAGCTGTGGCGCACCCAGATGCTGCCGGTGCTGTATCTGGTGGTGCTGGCGGCGCTGCTGGTGCTGCTGTGGCTGCTGGTCAAGCGCTGTCAGGAGTACAAAACTGCAGGCACAGTGTCCCGGGCGTTCTCGGTGGTGCTGTGCGCCGCCATGGCGGTGGGCTGCGTGTGGGCGCAGCAGGGCCTCGACGCGCTGGGCAATATGACCAACGGTTTTTTGAGCAACGCCGAGGCCAATAAGATCACCAAAGAGCCTTTTGTGCTGTACCTGAGCGGCGTGGACACCCGCGGCGATCTGACCGAAAAAGCGCGCAGCGATGTGAATATCATTGCCGCAGTGAACCCCGTTACCAAGCAGGTGGTGCTGATCAACACCCCGCGCGATTATTATGTGGACCTTGCCGGAACAAACAGCAAGGATAAGCTGACCCACGCCGGGCTTTACGGTGTGCAGACCAGCATGGACACCCTCGGCAACCTGTACGGTGTGAACGTGGAGCACTATATCCGCATCAATTTTGCAGGGTTTATCGACATTGTTGATGCGCTGGGCGGTGTGGACGTGTATTCCGATCAGGCGTTCACCTCGGTGGGCAGCCCCGGTTACTACGACCCCACCACCTTTGTGGAGGGCTGGAACCATCTGGATGGCAAGGCTGCGCTGGCTTTTGCCCGCGAGCGCCACGCCTTCAAGACCGGCGATGTGCAGCGCGGCATCAACCAGATGAAGGTGATCGACGCCATGCTGAACAAGATCAAGTCCCCGGCGCTGCTGATGGGCTTTACCAAAATTCTGGACGCTGTTGCCGACAGTTTTGTCACCAGCCTTTCTACCAACCAGATCAGCGCGCTGGTGCGCATGCAGCTGAGCGACTTTGCGGAGTGGAATATTGAACGCTACACCGTTACTGGCACCTCCGGCAGCAGCACCAAGTGCTACTCTGCCAAGGGGCAGAAGCTCTATGTCATGAAGCCGGACGAAGCCTCTGTGGCAAAGGCCAAAGAGATGATCGCGGCGGTGATGGGCGGCGAAGGCACGGTAAGTTCCACCACCCAGACCCCGGAAAAGACGGACGTGTACACCCCCACCACTGACCCCGATGCCGCTGTCTCGGTGCCCGAGACGCCCGCTGACAGCGTGATCGTGGAAGTACCGGCGGAAAGCGTGCCGGAGCAGGCTGCAGAGCAGCCCGCTGAGCAGCCGGCAGAGCAGCCCGCGGAAACGCCCGCCGAGCAGCCCGCTGCCACCGAGACGCCCCAGCCGGAAACGACTGCTCCCGCCGAGGGCGGCAACACCGAGACGCCCGCCGTCAGCCTGCCCACGCAGGAGCAGGTGGAGCAGGCCGCAGGCTCGCTGTACAGCGCTGCCTCCACCGTGCTGGACGCCATCCTGGGCGCAAGCGGGAACTGAGCAACCCCTTTCCGTGAAAAGGCAACCCGGGAAAATTCGCAGATTTTCCCGGGTTGCAAGTTAAAATAATTATTCCGCTGAAAATGCCCAAAGCGCACGCGGCGGGCATTTTCAATGGTCTTGCAAGCAACAAAAAGGCCGCTGCACAAATACTGTGCGGTGGCCTCTTTTTACGTTGCTGCAACAAAAAAGCTGCCTGCAGCAGCAGACAGCGCAAAAACACAAAAGGGAAAACGAGATAGACCGTAAGCCGGGTTCTGTATTAAACGACGATCTGTCTAGGCCTGCCATTGCTGACAGGCTCGTGCCGCCTTCGGGACACGCGAGCAGCGCTGTACGTCCCATATAGGCGTTGCTTCCGGTAGGGTTTACAAAGCCGCATAGTCACCCATGCGCTGGTGAGCTCTTACCTCGCCCTTTCATCCTTACCGCATTGCTGCGGCGGTTTCCTTTCTGTTGCACTTTCCCTGAGGTCACCCTCGGCTGCCGTTAGCAGTTACCGTGCTCTGTGAGGCCCGGACTTTCCTCAGAGCGGTCAAAGCCGCCCCGCCGCCGTATGTTCCACTCGTTTTCCGTTCCTCATGATACCATAAAAAAGTAAGATTTGCAAGTGAAACGGATTTTTGTTATAATATCATTTGTGTTTTTGTGAATTTTGCAGGGGGAGGGCAGGCCATGCAGCTGTATTTTGCCGTGCCGGATACGGCCACCACCCACGATGGGGTGCTGGTGCGCAGCTTTCTGCGCCAGTGTGCCGTCTCTACGGATCTCGCCCGGGCGGTCAAGTTCCGGGGCGGCGGTTTTTTTGCGGACGGCGTGCCTGTGCTGGCAAACCGGCGCATCTTCCCCGGGCAGATGCTCTCCTTTGCCCTGCCGCCGGAGGGGGACGGCGTGACCCCGCAGCCGGAGATCCCGGTCAACGTGGTGTACGAGGATGCCTTTGCGGTGGTGCTGGAAAAGCCGCCGCAGCTGGCGGTGCACCCCACCCTGAACTACCCCGGGGGTACATTGGCCAACGGCTACGCGGCGTGGGCGGCTGCCCACGGCCACAGCCCGGTTTTCCGCCCAGTGAACCGCATCGATAAGGACACCAGCGGCCTTGTACTGGCGGCCAAAAACGCCTACGCAGCGCCGCTGTTGGCGGGCGGGGTGACAAAGCTGTATTATGCCATCGCACAGGGCGCGCTGCCGCTGGGAGAAGGAGCAATCGATGCACCCATCGGCCGCCGGGGCGATAGCATCATTGGGCGCTGCGTTACCCCCGAGGGCAAGCCCAGCCGCACCGAGTATACTATTATAAGGGAAGAAAACGGCCTTAGCCTTGCAGCCTGCGTGCCGGTGACCGGGCGCACCCATCAGATCCGGGTGCACTTTGCGTCCATCGGCCATCCTCTTGCCGGGGACGATCTTTACGGCGGCAGCCGGGAGCGCATTGCCCGGCAGGCGCTGCACTGCGCCAGGCAAAGCTTTGCCGTGCCTGTATACACCCCGTTGCCGGACGGCATCCGGGTGGAAATGCCTTTGCAGTTGCGCACCGTCACGGTGGAAAGCCCGCTGCCGCCGGATATGGAAGCGCTCTTTTCGTGAAAACTGCGTGAAAAAATAGCCAAATTTTATGTAAGAGCTTGTTTCAAACCATGCAAAGTGTATAATAAAAAGAGAGCGTATTGTGTACAGGCCCTGTTGGCCTTTTGAACAGGGGAACGTACACCATCTAGCTGTTGTGTTCCGGGCCGGAAAAATGCCCTGCAGCAGCGCAGGAAGGAGAAAAATCCCGTTGACTGAAGATAAAATAAAGGAGCAGCAGCCTGCTGCGCAGCCTGTACGGCAGCCCCGCCGCCAGAAGCTGCGCTCGCTGTGGGCGCAGTTCCAATGCCGGGGCGTACTGCGGCGGCACAGGATTCGCCGCAAGCGTCAGCACCGCTGGGAAAAGCTGTGGCACAAGCTGCTGCACAATCCCATAGCACCTATGGTGGGCGAGACGCTGTACGCCATCGGCTTTTCCGCCGAGTATGCCGTGGTCCGCACAGGACGCCGCTTGCAACATGGGCTGCGGTGTCTGCTGCAAACGGTCAGAGAACTGCTGAAAAATATCGCATCCATGGCCTTTCCCGGGGCGGCGCAGCTGCTGCGGGATCTGTTCGGCCCGGTAGTGCTTGCCCTGCGGGGCACCTGGGCGCTGCTGCGCCACGCACACCGGGTACGCAAGGAAAACGGCTTTGGCGCTGCGCTGCGCGCAAGCGGCCACTTTCTTGCCCATGGCATCGCTGATAACATCCGCCTTGTGCCCCGCATGGCTATGTATGTGCTGCCGGTGGCAGCGCTGGCTGTTATGGTGACCGTGTTCCAGACCACCATCCGCCAGCCCTACGCTTTGCAGGTGCAGGTGGACGACAAGACCGTGGGCTATGTGGCCAACGAAGAGGTGTTTAACTCTGCACTGGAAGCTGTGCAGCAGCGTATCAATTATTCCGGCGCAGAGCAGGCGCACTTTACCGTGGAGCCTACTTATTCCGTGACCGTCGCCCATGACGTGATGGACGAAAATGGTGTGGCTGACGCCATCCTTAAGAATTCCAGCGACCAGATCAGCGAGGGCACTGCCCTATATCTGGACGGTGAGCTGACCGCCGTGTGTGCGGACGGCAACAGCCTGCAACGGTACATCAGCAGCCTGCTGGAACCCTACGAGAACCCCGATGACCCCAACACCACCGTGGGCTTTAACAAGGATGTCACGCTGGAAAACGGCATCTACTTCAACGAGAGCTTCCAGGAGGAAGCCGAGGTGGAGCAGCTGCTCTCCGGTGTGCAGCAGGCACAAAAGACCTACACCGTGCAGAGCGGCGACACCATCTGGGCCATTGCCCAGAAAAATGGCCTGACCGTGAAGGAACTGTGCGATATGAACACCGGCTTTAGCGCCAACGGGGAAAACGGCCTGACCCAGAACTCCAAGATCCTGCCCGGCGATGCACTGACCGTGGTGCGGGAGGAGGAGACGCTGGAGGTGCGCATCACCAAGGTGGAAAGCTGGGAGGAAGAAATCGCCTACACCACCGAAACCACCAAATCCAAAGAGCTGAACTCCGGCACCAAGCGCGTTACCCAGAAGGGTGAGAACGGCATCCGCACCGTGACGGCACAGCGGGTGTACGATGCAAGCGGCAACCAGCTTTCTCAGCAGATTTTGAGCACTGTGGTGACCAAGGAACCGGTGACTGAAAAAGTTACGGTGGGCACCAAAAAGGTGTCCTCCGGTGCATCCTATATCACCGGCAGAGGTCAGTTTATCTGGCCGGTGCCCGGCTATCGGAACTGCTCCCGCTGGTACGGCGGCAGCCACAAGGGCGTGGATATCTGCGCCGCCGCCGGTACGCCCATTTACGCTTCGGCAGGCGGTACGGTGACCAAGGCTGGCTACAACCGCGCCGGTGCGGGCAACGGCTACGGCAACTCCATCATCATCAGCCACGGCAACGGCTACACCACCTTGTACGCCCACTGCCTGTCGCTGGTGGTGCACGCCGGTCAGTCGGTCAAGCAGGGTCAGCTCATCGGCTATGTGGGCAGCACCGGACGTTCCAGCGGCAACCACTGCCACTTCGAGATCCGGCGCAACGGCTCTTACATTGCGCCGCAGAACGTGTTCAACCGCAGCAAATATCGGTAAAAAGCAGCGGGGGTTTTTCCACAGAGGAAAGCCCCTCTGCTGTATCATGAATAAAAAGGAGAGATCATCTATGTCTACCCCTCACATCAGCGCAGAAATGGGCGATTTCGCCAAGACAGTCCTTATGCCGGGTGACCCCCTGCGTGCCAAATTTATTGCCGACACCTTTTTGCAGGATGTCCGGCAGGTGACTGGCGTGCGCGGGATGCTGGGCTTTACCGGCACCTACGAAGGCCGCCCCATCAGCGTGATGGGCAGCGGTATGGGTATGCCCTCCATCGGCATCTACTCCTACGAGCTGTTCAACTTCTACGGCGTGGAAAATATCGTCCGCATCGGTTCTGCTGGCAGCTATACCGAGAAGGCCAAGCTGTTCGACACCGTGCTGGCCACCGGCGCTGTGAGCGAGAGCAACTACGCCCGGGTGCAGAGCGGCTTTACTGGAAACATCACCCTGCCCAGCGCAGCCCTGAACGAAAAGCTGCGTGCCTCCGCTGCAAAGCAGGGCATTCCCCTGATCGAGGGCAACATCCACTCCTCGGATGTGTTCTACCGTCAGCCCTCGGACGCAAAGCCCACCTACTGGGAAAAGCTGCGGGACGAGGACGGCTGCCTGTGCGTGGAGATGGAAAGCTTTGCCCTGTTTGCCAACGCGCAGGTGCTGGGCAAGAACGCCGCCTGCCTGCTGACCATCTCGGACAGCTTTGTGGCCCCCGGCATCACCACCGCCGAGGAGCGCCAGAAGAGTTTTACCGACATGATGAAGGTCGCTCTGGGCGCAGAGTACTGATCGCATAATTTTCCAGCGCGGCTGCCGCCCCAAGGCACAGCCGCGCTGTTTTTGCCCATAAAAGGAGGAAACAGCATGACAAAATTGACCATGGAAGAAAAGCAGCAGCTGATCCGCATGGCACTGGCCGCGCGGGAAAAGGCCTATGTGCCTTACAGTGATTTTATGGTGGGCGCTGCGCTGCGCGCTGCGGATGGCCGCATCTTTACCGGCTGCAACGTGGAGAACGCCGCCTTTACCCCCACCAGCTGCGCCGAGCGCACCGCCCTGTTCAAGGCGGTGGCGGAGGGCGTGACCGCGTTTACGGATATCGCGGTGGTGGGCAGCCGCCGGGGCGAAGTGAACCGGCAGATCACCTCGCCCTGCGGGGTGTGCCGTCAGGCACTATTCGAGTTTGGCGGGCCGGAGCTGAACGTCATTATGGCAAAGACCCCGGAGGACTTCATTGAGCGCAGCATGGACGAGCTGCTGCCCTTCGGCTTTGGCCCCTCCAACGTGGCGGGCAACAGCGCCGTGGAAGGGGAGTGAGTGTTCTTCTTTGAAAAACAGCGCAAGCAGGGGAAAATTGGTGAATAAGCATTACTTTTTTATAAATTATACAAGGGATTTGTAAAGAATTTGTAATCGGAAATTGCTTGCATCTGTCACTTCCACCCGCTATACTTGAGCCAGTAGATGTGCCAGAGTGCACATTTCATTCATTTGACGCAATTTTTTAAAATAAAAGGAGAGTTTCTTATGAAGATTTCTCGTCGTAACTTTCTGGCTGTGGCCGGTGCTGCTGCCGCTGCCGCTGCTCTGACCGCCTGCGGCGGTTCCTCCGCTTCCTCTACCAGCACTGCTTCTTCCGCAGCTGCCAGCTCTGCCGCCGCTTCCGGCGCAGCAGACGGCGCTGAGAAGATCGCTAAGGTCGCTCTGACCTGCGATACTGGCACGATCGATGATGAGAGCTTCAACCAGGCTTGCTGGGCTGCTGTTTCCAGCTACATGGGCGACAACTGCCAGTACTACATCCCCGATTCCGATGCTTCCGATGAGGATCGCGAGACCATGATCCGTCAGGCTGTCAACGACGGCGCCGACGTTATCGTCTGCGTTGGCTACCTGTACGGCGCATCTCTGGCATGGGCTGCTGAGCAGTACCCCGACATCAAGTTCATCGCTATCGATGTGACCCAGGGCGATATCGGCACCGACAGCATCCCCGCCAACTGCTACTGCATCACCTTCAAGGAGGAGCAGGCAGGCTATCTGGCAGGTTACGCCGTTGTTAAGGACGGCTACACCAAGCTGGGCTTCCTGGGCGGCATGGCTGTGCCCGCCGTTATCCGTTACGGCTACGGCTATGTGCAGGGCGCTGACGCTGCTGCAAAGGAGCTGGGCACCAACATTGACATCAACTACTTCTACGGCGGCCAGTTCTACGGCGATGCCAACATCACCTCCCGTATGGAGGGCTGGTATGCCAACGGCACCCAGATTGTTTTTGCCTGCGGCGGCGGCATCTACACCTCCGCTGTCGAGGCTGCTCTGAAGAACAACGGCTACGTTGTTGGCGTTGACGTTGACCAGAACTACATCGGTGCTAATGGCGTTGAGAAGGACGGCTACGCTTACAACCCGTTCATCACCTCTGCCATGAAGGGCCTGTCTGAGTCTGTCAGCACCGCTCTGGGCGACATCGAGGCCGGCGAGTGGAGCAACATCGCTGCTACCAACGGCAACTTCGGTCTGGAGGATGGCGACTATGTTGGTCTGCCCACTGCTGATGACAGCTGGAACTTCAAGACCTTCACCAAGGACGAGTACGAGGCCCTGAAGAGCAAGATCGCTTCCGGCGAGCTCGTTGTGGACAACAGCTCCGACGACGCTACCAAGCCCACCGTCAGCGAGTTCACCAAGGTCAACTACATCCAGTAATCGCTATCCCGGAATTACTCCCGTAATAGGGGCGGGGTGCTCATGCAGGGGCACCCCGCCCTTTTTGTATGCCTGTGTGGGAGAAACAGGTAGGAAATTATGCAGACCGTACAAAAGTAATACTTTTACTTGTGCTTTTTGACAAAAAATCAAAAAGCCGTGTGCAAACTGCAAAAAATCAGGTATAATGGGTTGTAGTATAGAAAAAGGTGTCGTTACGGCACGAAAGGAGAGTGAGCAGATTGGCAGAGGATTATGTGATCGAGATGCTCCACATTACCAAGGAATTCCCCGGTATCAAGGCAAACGATGATATCACCCTGCAACTGCGCAAGGGCGAGGTACACGCCCTTCTGGGCGAGAACGGTGCGGGCAAAAGTACGCTGATGAGCGTGCTGTTCGGCCTGTATCAGCCGGAACAGGGCAAGATCCTGAAAAACGGCAAGGAGGTTGCCATCCGCAACCCCAACGATGCCAACGCACTGGGCATCGGCATGGTGCACCAGCATTTCAAGCTGGTGGAATGCTTCAGCGTGCTGGACAACATCATTCTGGGCGTGGAACCCAACAAGATGGGCTTTTTGCAGAAAGCCGAGGCACGCAAAAAGGTGATGGCGCTGAGCGAAAAGTACGGCCTGCGGGTGGACCCGGACGCACTGATCAGCGATATCTCGGTTGGTATGCAGCAGCGCGTGGAGATCCTGAAGATGCTGTACCGCGACAACGAGATCCTGATCTTTGACGAGCCTACCGCTGTGCTGACCCCGCAGGAGATCGACGAACTGATGGAGATCATGCGCGGGTTCAAAAAGGAGGGCAAGTCCATCCTGTTCATCACCCATAAGCTCAACGAGATCATGGCTGTGGCCGACCGCTGCACCGTGCTGCGCAAGGGCAAATATATGGGCACGGTGGATATCAAGGACACCACCAAGGAAGAGCTTTCCCGCCGCATGGTGGGCCGTGACGTGCAGCTGCAGGTGGAAAAGCAGCCCGCGCACCCCGGCGAGACCGTGCTGGACGTGGAGAATGTTACCATCCACAATGACCAGCGCAAGAAGGATGTGGTGAAGGATGTGTCCTTCAAGGTGCACGCAGGCGAGATCGTCTGTCTGGCGGGCATCGAGGGCAACGGTCAGACCGAGTTCATCTACGGCCTGACCGGCCTGAGCAAGCTGTCTAGCGGCAAGCTTACGCTGGACGGCAAGGATATCACCCACGAGAGCATCCGCCAGCGCTCCAAGGACGGCATGGGTCACATCCCGGAGGACCGCCACAAGCACGGTCTTGTGCTGGATTTCAGTCTGGAAAACAACATCGTGCTGCAGCGCTACTGGCAGCCGGAGTTCCAGAAGGGCGGCTTTATCCGTGCCGATAAGGTGCGCGAGTACTCTGACCGGCTGATCAAGCAGTACGATGTGCGCAGCGGTCAGGGCAGTCTGACCACCGTGCGTAGTATGTCCGGCGGCAACCAGCAGAAGGCCATCATTGCCCGCGAGATCGACCGCGACCCCAAGCTGCTGGTGGCAGTGCAGCCCACCCGTGGTCTGGATGTGGGTGCTATTGAGTACATCCACCGCCAGATCGTGGCCGAGCGCGACAAGGGCAAGGCCGTGCTGCTGGTCAGCTTGGAGCTGGACGAGGTGATGAACCTTTCTGACCGCATCCTTGTAATGTACGAAGGCGAGATCGTGGGCGAGTTTGACCCCAAGACCACCACCGTGCAGGAGCTGGGTCTGTATATGGCAGGCGCCCGCAAGCAGGGAAAGGAGGAGCAGTAACACATGAATAAGAAAAAACTTTCCCGCAGCGGCAGCCTGCAAAGCTCTGTTACCAGCGTGCTGGCTGCACTGCTGTGCATCCTGATTGGTTTGCTGGTGGGCTTTCTGGTGCTGGTAGCCATCAACCCCGCACACGCATGGGGCGATGGCTTTGTGCGCATCATCAAGGGCGGTTTCCACGATGCCCCCTACGGTGTGGGCAAGGAGCTGGCCAATGCCGCACCCCTGATCATGACCGGTCTGTCCGTGGCCTTTGCCTTCAAGACCGGCCTGTTCAACATCGGTGCAGCCGGTCAGTATACGCTGGGCGCTTACGGTGCGCTGTACTGCGCCATCATGCTCAAGCTGCCCTGGTTCGTCTGCCTGCTGGTAGCAGCCGTGCTGGGCGGCCTGTGGGGTGCGATCCCCGGCTTTTTCAAAGCCTACTTCAACATCAACGAGGTCATTACCTCCATCATGTTCAACTGGATCGGCCTGTATCTGGTGAATGAGCTCATCTACCAGAACGGCACCGGCCCCATGTACGACGTGCGCAACACCCGTACTTTGAACCTGAGTAAAAACGCCGATTTTGCCCAGTCCCTGATCCCGGACTTCGGCCTGAACAAGCTGTTCCAGACCAATAGCACCACCATTGCCATCTTCTTGGCGGCAGCGGTGGCCGTGCTGATCTGGGTGGTGCTGAACAAGACCACCTTCGGCTACGAGCTCAAGGCCGTTGGCCTGAACAAGAACGCCGCCCGTTACGCCGGTATCAACGAGAAGAAGAACATCATCCTCTCCATGGCCATTGCCGGTGCGCTGGCAGGCTTCGGCGCGGGTCTGTTCTATCTGTCCAACGTGTCCCAGTGGAACCCGCTGAACTCCACCAGCCTGCCGGGCATGGGCTTCAACGGTATCTCGGTGGCACTGCTGGCAAGCTCCAACCCCATCGGTACCGTGTTCTCTGCGCTGTTCATCTCCCACATCTCGGTCGGCGGCTCCTTCCTGTCCACCAAATTTTACCCCACTGAGATCTCGGATCTGATCAGCGGCATCATCATCTACCTGTGCGCATTCTCCATGCTGTTCCGCGGCAAGATCCAGAGCCTGCTGTTCCGGAATGCCGAAAAGACCAATGTGAACGCAGAGCCTGCGCCTGCCGCAGAAAAGACCAAAAAGGAGGGCAAGTAATATGCTGCTTCTGATCAAATATACCCTGCTGTACGGTATCGTGCTGATGCTGGTGGCACTGGGCGGTATGTTCAGCGAACATTCCGGCATCATCAACATTGCACTGGAGGGCATCATGGTCATCGGCGGCGTGGCCGGTGTGCTTACCCTGACCATGCTGCCTGCAAGCCTGTCGCCCTTCCTTGTGGTGCTGATCTCCATTCTGGTGGCAGCGCTGGCGGGCGTGGTGTATAGCCTGCTGTTGGCCTTTGCCTCTATCAACCTGAAGGCGGACCAGACCATTGGCGGTACGGCACTGAACCTGCTGGCTACCGCCATTGCCGTGGTCATCTCCAAGTACTTCAGCGAGAGCGGCAGCGCCAAGCTGAACTATTCCAACAAGCCCTTCCTGTTCAGCATCGGCGGGCTGGAACTCAGCGTGTTCGTGCCGTTGGGGCTGATCTTGCTGGTGGTCAGCTACATCGTGCTGTATAAGACCCGCTTCGGCCTGCGTCTGCGTGCCTGCGGCGAGCATCCGCAGGCTGCGGACTCGGTGGGCATCAACGTTTACAAGATGCGCTACGCCGGTGTCATCCTTTCCGGTGCGCTGGGCGCCGTCGGCGGTCTGGCGTATATCGTGCCCCCGGTGCAGACCTGGAACTTTGAAGTCGGCGTGGCCGGTGCAGGCTTTCTGGCACTGGCAGTTATGATCTTTGGCCAGTGGAAGCCTTTCCACATCTTTGGCGCGGCCATGTTCTTTGCCGTGTTCAAGAGCCTTGCCAATATTGCAGACTCTACCTTCCTTGCGCAGCTGCACTGGTCCAGCAACATCTATAATATGATGCCCTTTGTGGCCTCCATGGTCATTCTGGCCTTCACCTCCAAGAACAGCATGGCACCCAAGGCCGAGGGTATCCCCTACGATAAGGGCTCCCGCTAAGCGTATTCGCTAAAAATCTGTAAAACGAAGGCATCCGCAGCCATCCATGTGCTACGGATGCCTTTTTTGTACGGGGCAGGGCATATTTTGTCCATATATTTGCCGGCAGAAAATGGCATTTTTACTTGTAAAATACAACAAGATGTGCTATCATTATAAAATGAATGTGTATCTATAGGAACCCGGTGTACATTTCTTGCACTGCGGAAAACAAGAAAGGTGAGTTTCGCTATTATGGACGAAAAAGCAACTATGGGACAGTCGCTCCGGAACATGGAGGACGAAGAGACCATTGATCTGATGGAACTGGCCCGCCTGCTGTGGGCACATGCCGTGCAGATCGTGGCAGCAGCTGTTGCGGCAGCGCTGATCTGCCTGCTGGTGTGTATGTTTGCGCTTACACCCAAGTACCAGGCATCTATCAATATGATCGTGAATACCCGGCAGGATAACTCCTCCACCTTTACCAGTGATAACTTCAATTCTGCTAAGAACCTGATCAGCACCTATGCGGTCATCATCAAGGGCAACACCGTGCTGAACGAGGTGATCGACAAACTGGATCTGGATATGACCTACACCGAGTTGTATAAGATGGTGGATGTTGCCGATGTGGACTCTACCCAGATCATGCAGATCACGGTCACCGATACCGATGCAGAGCGCGCAGGCGAGATCGCACAGACCATTGCCGACATCGTGCCCGATGTGCTGGTGGAAAAGGTGGAAGCCGGTTCCTGCAAGGCGGTGAGCGATGTGATCATCGATCCCAACAAGGTGTTCCCCCAGACCAAGAAGTACGTTGTGCTGGCCGGTCTGCTGGGCGCTGTGGTGGTGTGCGGCGTGCTGGTGCTGGCACACCTGCTGCACGATACCATTGTGGATGACGAAGATGTTCAGAAGAAGCTCGGCCTGCCCGTGCTGGGCCTGATCCCGGAGGTGTAAGACGATGTGGAATCTGTTTAACAAAAAGAACAAAACTGACGGCGAGCACCGTACCCTGCAGCTGATCACCGATAAGGGGATGCCCTTTGGCTATGTGGAGGCCTACAAGTCTCTGCGCACCAATCTGGACTTTATGGCGGGCTCCATGGACGTGCACACGCTGGTCATCACCAGTACCGTGCCGGAAGAGTCCAAGAGCAATGTGGCGGTCAATCTGGCGATGACGATGGCCGAAAGCGGCAAAAAGGTGGCTCTGGTGGATTGCGACCTGCGCAAGCCGGTGCTGCACCGCTATCTGAAGGCCGGTCACAACGTAAAGGGCGTTTCCAACGTGCTGTCCAACCAGTGCACGCTGGACGAGGCGCTGCATGAACTGAAGGAAATGAATCTGACCTTCCTGCCCGCCGGTACCCCGCCGCCGAACCCCTCCGAGATGCTGAGCCAGCCGCAGATGCAGGCCATGGTCAACACCCTGCGGGAAAAGTTCGATGTGGTCATCTTTGATGCACCCCCGGTGTCCGTGGTCACCGATGCAGCCGTCATCGGCCGCTATGTGGACGGCGCGGTTTTCGTTGTGCGCTCGGACTACGCCCCCGCCGATGCGGTGCGCGGCGCAGTGAAAAAGCTGCAGGATGCCGGTGTCCGGGTGCTGGGCAGCGTGCTGACCCGCTACGACATGAAGAAGGCACTCAAGGGCTCCAGCTACGCATACAGCTATGCCTACAATTACAACTATGCCTACGAAAAACAGAAGGCTGATGTTACTGAATAAGGAAGCACTGCTATGACGGATCTGCATTGTCACATTCTGCCCGGCATGGATGACGGCGCAAAGGATACAGCAGTCTCGCTGGAGCTGCTGCGCAGGGAATACGAGGACGGTGTGCGCAACATCGCGTTCACCAGCCACTTCAACAGCGAACGCACCACGGTGGATGCCTTTACGGCAAAGCGGCAGGCTGCCTTTGAACAGCTGACCGCCGCGCTGGAAGGACAGCCCATGCAGTTTGACTTCAAGCTGGGGGCGGAGGTGTTCTTCTCGCCCGGCCTGTGCGAGCTGGACACCCGGGCGCTGTGCATGGGGGACACCGCTTATCTGCTGATGGAGTTTCCCACCACCCACAAGCCGCATTTTATCCGGCAGACCCTGTACAATCTGCAGCAGCAGGGCATCGTGCCGCTGATCGCGCATATCGAGCGCTACCCCTATGTGCTGGAGGATCCCACCCTGCTGTACGACTGGGTAGCCGCCGGTGCCTATGCGCAGATCAACGCAGGAGCACTGCTGGAGCCTAAGCTCTGCAAAAAGTTGTGTAAGTTCATCCAGTGGGGATTGGTTCATGTCATCTCCACCGACACCCATTCCCCGGACAAGCGCCCGCCCCGCATGGCGCAGGGTGTGCAGCAGCTGGAAAAGCTGCTGGGCAGGGAAGCTGCTGCCCGCATCGTGCGCAACGGCGATGAACTGTTCCATGATCAGGAACTGGACGCGGCGACCCTGCATCAGCCCAAAAAGTTTTTGGGCATGTGGGTCTGATCCTAAAGTAAGGAGAAAACTGCCCGGGCAGAGAATTACTCTGCCCGGGCAGCGGATTTTGGTATGAAGAAAAATAAGGTCCTGAAAATCGTGTTGATCGTGCTGGGCGCGCTGGTGGCTCTGCTGGCAGCAGCTGTTCTTGGCGTGCTGTTCTACCTCCACAGTATGGCAGCCGGTATTCCTGAAACCCTGCCGGATGCCCCGGCGGACAGCACACAGGTCACCCTGACGGATGATGAGATCGATAAGCTGCTCAGCGGTGAGATCACGCTGGAGGAACTGGCAGATGAAGCCGCCGCGTCCGGCAGCGGGGAACAGGAGGCATCCGCCAGCGCTCCGCAGCAGGAGACAGGTGCGGCTTCCTCCCCGGCAGGTTCTTCTGCTTCTTCGGGGAGCGCTGCCTCCCGGACGGAGAGCAGCAGTACAGCGTCCTCCAGCAAGCAGGAGACTGCCGGTACAGCCAATTCCGGTACAGAAAAACCGGCGTCCTCCTCCGGCAAACAGGAGGCCGGCTACGAGGCCGAGGTCAAGGCACTGCTGCGGCAGCTGTACAGCGTCAAGGCACGCGCCGAGGCAGAGCTGAACAGCTGCATTGCCGGAGCAAAGGAAGAGTTCAAATCGCTGCCGGAGTCTCAGCAGACACAGGCGCGCAAGATATCCATCGTGCTGGCCAGAAGTGGCAGACTGTATGCGATGCAGGCCTCCTATGATAAGGAAGTGGAGAGCATCGTCAGCCAGATGCGCGCCATTCTGACCGCCAACGGCCAGAGCACCGCACTGGCGGATCAGGCCATGGCCTCCTATAAGGCACAGAAGAGCGCCATGTACTCCCGGCTGACCGCAAAACTGTACTCCTGACCCGCAAAACGACCACGGACCATCCGCAGCACATCTCCCGGGCACTGACTGTGCCGGAAAGGGGCTGCGGATGGTTTTGTTTTGCCTTTTTGCTGTAATATGGAGAAAAATGCCAAGGACATGGAGGGATGACTCTGCGGCAGAGACGCTGCCTTTTACGCCGACAGGGGAGGGCGGATTGTACGCACCAACGGAACAATCCCCCAAAAGGTCGGAAAAGTAGCACTTTTACCTACAAATATACAGGAAATTTGTATAAAGTATAAGATTTCACTCATGCTTTGCTATAATGAAGTGAATTCTTTTCATGTAAATTGACAAAAATCGTGGTTATCCTTATAATAGATAGAGTGTTTCTCGGGTATGGACGATGGTGTTTGTGCAACCGCAAGATGCCATCGTTTTATTATTCGCTTTTCTGTCCGCGTGCCAAGGACAGACGTCCGCTATGTGTGAGGCTGGCGGACTGCGGGAAAGTGTGGCTCGGCCTGAGAGCAAAAACAGTAATTCATTGATAGGATTGGAGTGGCATCAAACGATGGCAAAGTACATCATCAAGCGTGTCGCAATGGGTATCTTCAGTATCTTCATTGTGGCCACGGTTACCTTTTTTGTCATGAACCTGGTCCCCGGTGGCCCGTTCGTGGCAGAAAAGTCCATCAGTGCCGCTGCTCAGCAGGCTCTGGCCGAAAAGTATGGCCTTGATAAGCCGCTGAGTGTGCAGTACGTCAACTACATGCAGAGCCTTTTGCACGGCGATCTGGGTCTGAGCCTGCGTCAGCGCGGACGTACCGTGAACCAGATCATTGCCAGCAAGCTGCCGGTGTCCTGCCGTCTGGCAGGCATTGCCGTGGTGGTGGCTCTGTGCGTGGGCATCCCGCTGGGCTGCATTTCCGCTTACAACCGCGGTAAGTGGCTGGATAACGTTATTATCGTGTTTGCAACCTGTGGCATCGCGATCCCCAGCTTTATTTCCAGCGTGCTGCTATTGTACCAGTTTGGTATGAAAATGAAGGTGCTGCCCACCGTTGGCTTGAACAGCGCAGCCGCCTATATCATGCCGGTCACTGCACTGGCCATCTATCCCTCGGCTTATATCACCCGTTTGATGCGCTCCAGCCTGCTGGACGTCATGGGTCAGGATTATATGCGCACTGCCCGCGCAAAGGGCGTGTCCCAGTTCATGATCCTGTTCAAGCACGCATTGCGCAACGCCATCCTGCCTGTCATCACCTACGTCGGCCCCATGCTGGCCAGCCTGATGACCGGTTCTTTCGTGGTGGAAAAAATCTTCTCCGTGCCCGGTCTGGGCCGCGACTTCGTGTCTGCAATCACCAACCGTGACTACACCATGATCATGGGCACCACCATCCTGCTGTCCAGCATGGTCATCATTGCAAACGTGGTCGTGGATATCCTTTATAAGATCATCGACCCGCGCATCAAGCTGCAGTAAGAGAAAGGAGCGATTTTCATGGAAAACATTAAAAAGAATCCGCTCAGCCTGCAGCTCAACGCGGAGGATTTTCTGCCCGCCAGCAATGAGGAAAAGCAGAGTCTGGTGGTCATGCGCGAAAGCGTCAACTTCTGGAAGGACGGTATCCGCCGCCTGAAGAAGAACAAGATCGCCATGGTCAGCTTTGTGTTCATCATTGCCATTGCCATCTTTGCCTACCTGCTGCCCGCCGTCTGGCCTTACAGCTATTCCGAGCAGATGAAGGGCAGCAACAACCTGAAGCCTTTCGAGTACTCTGCCTCCGAGCAGGCACGTATCGACGCGGGCGAAAAGGTGTTCCCGCACATTCTGGGCACCGACCGTATGGGTCGTGACTTCGCTGTGCGTATCATGATGGGCACCCGTGTCAGCCTGTCTGTTGGTCTGATCGCTTCTGTGCTGGTGCTGATCATCGGCGCTACCTACGGTGCGGTTGCGGCTTTTGCCGGCGGCTGGGTAGATAATATCATGATGCGTATTACAGATATCCTGTACACCATCCCCGATATTCTGCTGATTATCCTGCTGGGCATGGCTCTGAAAGATCCGCTGGATGCACTGGCTACCAAGCCCGGCTTCAAGTGGATGCAGACCCTTGGCCCCAATATGATCTCCATCTTCATCATCTTTGCTCTGCTGTACTGGGTCGGCATGGCGCGTATCGTCCGCAGCCAGATCCTGATCCTGAAGGAGAGCGAGTACGTTACCGCTGCCCGCGCACTGGGCGCATCCAGCGGCCGTATCATCAAAAAGCATCTGCTCACCAACTGCATCGGTACTCTGATCGTTACCACCACCCTGCAGATCCCGGCTTCCATCTTCACCGAGAGCTACCTGAGCTTTATCGGTCTGGGTGTTGCAGCCCCGCTGCCTTCTCTGGGTTCTCTGGCTACCGATGCCGTCAAAGGCATGAACACCTACCCTCATCTGCTGATCGCCCCCGCACTGATGATCAGCGTGATGATCCTTGTGTTCAACCTGTTCGGCGATGGCCTGCGCGATGCCTTTGACCCGAAGCTGAAGAATTGATGAGGTGAACAGAAATGAGCGAGAAAATTCTTGATATCAAAGATGAACGCCTTTCTTTCTTCACCCCTGCGGGCGAAGTAAAGGCACTGAACGGCGTTTCCTTTACCATGAATCAGGGCGATGTTCTGGGCGTTGTAGGCGAGTCCGGCTCCGGTAAGTCGGTCACCGCCTACTCTGTTATGGGGCTGACCGCTTACCCCGGCAAGCTGGTGGGCGGCAAGGTGTGGTTCAACGGCCACGAGATCGAGAACATGAAGGAGAAGGACTTCCGCAAGATCCGCGGCAACGAGGTCTCCATCATCTTCCAGGACCCCATGACCAGCCTGAACCCTGTATACACCATCGGCAACCAGATCGTGGAGGTCATCCGTCTGCACACCGATAAGAACAAGGCCGATGCATGGGCACGCGCCAAGGAGCTGCTGGAGCTGGTTGGCATCAATGAGCCTGAGAAGCGTCTGAAGCAGTACCCCCACGAGCTGTCCGGCGGTATGCGCCAGCGCGTGATGATCGCGATTGCACTGGCCTGTGAGCCCAAGCTGCTGATCGCTGACGAGCCCACCACCGCATTGGACGTGACCATTCAGGCACAGATCCTTGAGCTGATGCAGGATCTGCGCAAGAAACTGGGCATGAGCATCATCATGATCACCCACGATCTGGGCGTTGTGGCATCCATGTGCGAGAAGATCGCCGTCATGTACGCCGGCCACATCGTGGAGTACGGCACCACCGACGAGATCTTCTACCAGCCGGGCCACGAGTACACCAAGGGCCTGATCAACTCCATCCCCAAGCTGAACACCGAGGTGCGTGAGCGTCTGGTGCCCATTGAGGGTACCCCTGTGGACCTGCTGAATCCGCCGGCCGGCTGCCCCTTTGCGCCCCGCTGCAAGAACTGCATGAAGATCTGTCTGAGCAAGATGCCCCCGCGCACCGAGCTCAGCGATACCCATTATACCTACTGCTGGCTGCAGCAGAAGGCTGCATTTGAGAAAGGGGAAAAGGCAGAATGAGTGAACACAAGACGCTGGTCGAAGTCCAGCACCTGCAGCAGTATTTCCCCGCCGGCGGTGTGGGCAAGAACCGCAAGTACGTTCAGGCTGTGGATGACGTAAGCTTTGCCATCCGCAAGGGCGAGACCCTTGGTCTGGTAGGCGAGTCCGGCTGTGGCAAGACCACCACCGGCCGCACCCTGCTGCGCCTGTACGAACCCACCGGCGGCAAGATCTACTATGACGGCAACCTGCTGTTCGATAAGGACAACAAGATCGCAGTGGATATGCTGCCCTACCGCCGCCGGATGCAGATCGTTTTTCAGGATCCCTACGCAAGTCTGGATCCCCGCATGACCATTGGCGACATCGTGGGTGAGGGCATTGATATCCATCATCTGGCCGAGAACGAAAAGGACCGCCACGATAAGATCATCGCTCTGCTGGAGCGCGTTGGCCTGAACAGCGAGCACGCAAACCGCTACTGCCACGAGTTCTCCGGCGGTCAGCGTCAGCGCGTGGGCATTGCCCGTGCACTGGCTGTGAACCCCGAGTTCATCGTTTGTGACGAGCCTGTTTCCGCACTGGACGTTTCCATTCAGGCTCAGGTCGTCAATATGTTCGAGGATCTGCAGCAGGAGATGGGTCTGACCTACCTGTTCATCGCCCATGACCTGAGCGTTGTCAAGCACATCTCCAACCGCATCGGCGTCATGTATCTGGGCAAGATGGTGGAGCTGGCCGACAGCTACGAGCTGATCACCCACAGCATCCACCCCTACACCCGCAGCCTGATCTCTGCAATTCCGGTGGCAGACCCCATTACGGCCCGCCAGTCCAAGCGTATCGTGCTGCAGGGCGATGTGCCCAGCCCCCTGAACCCGCCATCCGGCTGCCGTTTCCGCACCCGCTGCCCCTATGCAGACGAGCAGTGCGCCAACGAGGTGCCCGAGTTCAAGGAGGTCTCCACCGGCCACTGGGCAGCCTGCCATCACCTTGACCGCGTGAAGTGAGAACACTTCACGCCAGTGAAAGGTGAAAGCAATTCAACTTAGCGCTGAAATGTTGTCACAAAATGGTTACAGTCCAAGTTTTGGACTTGTAACCGGCATGAGAACGCATTATAATCATTCGTGTTCCTCCGGTGTACAAATTATTTGCACCGGATCGAATATAGAGGCGGCTGGGGGAACCTGGCACACTCAAATTTGATATAAGGGAAGGATATTATTATGAAACGCATTTCTCGTCGTAATTTCCTCAAGGTTGCAGGCGTGGGTGCCGCTGCTCTGGGTCTGGCAGCCTGTGGCGGCAGCAAGTCCGGTTCTACCGCAACCTCCGGCACTGCTTCTTCCGCTGCTGGCTCTTCTACCGGCAGTGTCAACACCGCTGGCTTCACCGTCCAGTACGGCCCCAACCCCGAGACTCTGGATCCCTCTTTGAACAGCGCTGTTGATGGCGCCAACACCATCATCACCATCTTCGAGCCCCTGCTGATCATCAACGAGAACAACGAAGTTATTGGTGGCCAGGCTGAGAGCTGGGAAGAAAGCGAGGACGGCCTGACCTGGACCTTCACCATGCGTGACGGTCTGAAGTGGAGCGATGGCACCGACCTGACTGCTAAGGACTTCGAGTACAGCTTCAAGCGTATGGCTGATCCTTCTACCGCTGCTCCCTACGCAGTGACCTGCCTGGGCATGATCGACGGCTACGACGCAGCTGCCGGCTTCCCCGATGCAGACGGCAACCCCACTGCAGAGCCCAACCCCGATGCGCTGAACGTCAAGGCAAGCGACGACGGCAAGACCCTGACCATCGTGCTGTCCTACCCCTGCTCCTACTTCGACAAGATGGCTGCATTCGCATCCATGAGCCCTGTGCAGCAGGCTACCGTTGAGGCCAACGGCGATGCATGGTGCACCTCCGCTGAGACCTTCGTCTCCAACGGCCCCTACATGATCACCGAGTGGACCCCCTCCGAGCGTATCGTTCTGTCCAAGAACCCCAACTACGTTGGCGGCTGGGATAGCTCTAAGATCGTTTCCGACAGCATCACCCTGCTGCTGCTGGAGGACTCTTCCGCTTGCTTCGCTGCTTATAACAGCGGCGAGGCTGTCCTGATCAAGGACGTGCCCACCGACGAGATCCCCAGCCTGACCAAGGCAGAGGATGGCGGCGACTTCTATGTTGACACCATTCTGGGCACCTATTACGTCAGCATGAACCTGCAGCGCGATGCCTTCAAGGATGCCAAGGTCCGCAAGGCTCTGGCTCTGGCTATCGACCGCGACTACGTTGCCAACACCATCATGCAGGGCACCTACTCTGCTGCTTCCAACCTGGTCGGCCCTGGCATCGTGGACGCGCAGGGCTACTTCTACGACAACGCGAACGGCGGTTCTCCCTACATTGCAGCTGACTACGAGGCAAATATGGCCGAGGCTAAGAAGCTGCTGGAAGAGGCTGGCTACCCCAATGGCGAGGGCTACCCCACCATCGAGTACAGCACCAACGATTCCGGCTACCATGTGCCTCTGGCAGAGTACCTGCAGCAGACTTGGGGCGATCTGGGCATTACCCTGACCATCAACAAGATGGAGTGGTCCTCCTTCACCCCCGCTCGTCGTGCCGGCGAGTACGATGTTGCCCGTAACGGCTGGGTCATGGACTACAACGATCCTTCCAACATGGTCGAGCTGTTCTGCACCGACAACGGCAACAACGATGGTAAGTACTCCAACGCTGACTTCGATGCTGCTATGGAGGCTTCCAAGGTTGCAGATGTCGCCGAGCACTTTGCACAGCTGCACAAGGCTGAGGACATCCTGATGGAGGATATGGGCTGCATCCCCGTTGCTTACTACAACGACTTCTGGCTGCAGAGCTCTTCTCTGAAGGGCATCTGGCACAGCCCCTACGGCTACTGGTACTTCCAGTACGGCTACATCGAGGAGTGATTTCCTCCCTGTGCTGTGCAGCGTAAGTTGAACCGTAAACTCTAAGCACTAAGCACCCCGCTGACCGGAAACGGTTGGCGGGGTGCTTTTTTGCTCTTATTTTGTAAAAAAAGACGAGTGCTCGGTTTCGCCGATGCACTCGTCCTTTTATGTAAACCATGCTGAAATAACGATGTCTTGCTTACACGGCAGCCATGGCAGCCAGAACGCTCTGCCAGCTCTTGCTGCGTGCGGCAGGCACCGGGGCGGGGCGGGTGCGCCGTGCAGCAGGAGCACCATGACCGGTCGCAGAGGATACCGTCAGGGCAGGGGAGGGGCAGAAGAACACAGCACTGTCCTTTGCCAGCCACTGCGCAGCCAGTGCAGCGGCCTGCGGGTCAGACTGCAAGGCACGGCGCTCGTTTCCGGCCAGAAAATCAGCCAGCCAGTACAAAATTGCAGCCAGCGGCAGGCAGGGGGAAACGTCCTGACTCCAGTAACTCCAGCGTGCGCCGCGGCCGAGGTGGCTTTCGACTGTGATCTGTGCGCCGGTGCGGGCATTCTGCGGGATGACACCAACATAGTTCGTGCCGGCGCGCTGCCCCAGTTCCTCCACAAGGCGCTGGGTGCGGGCGGCATCCAGCCGATCCTCCCGGCAGTAGGCGCGGAAGTCGGTCTGGCTGAGCAGGCTGTCGGCACTGGACGGAAAACGTCCGGTCAGCTGCCCATCGGCATTGTGGCACAGCTGCCAGCCCTTGCGGAACAGCTGAAAATTCAGGCAGCGCCGCCCCATGGTGGAGTAGCACACAAGGGCGCTCTGCTCCCCGGGCAGCTGTTTTACTTCAAGATAGGCATCGTTGCCGCAGGTGTCCTGCAAACGGATGGTGAGCAGCAGCTGTGCACCGGCGTGCAGGGTGGACATGGCGTTGTGCATGGCGTCAAAATAACGGGAAGCGTCCATGATTGATCTCCTTCCTAAAAAGCAAACAGCGAAACGTTGTAAAAGTGCCAGCCGGGTGATCGGGCCGACAGGCTGTATAAAACTTCTCTGAACGTAGTATAGCATACTTTTGAGGAAAAAACAACTGCAAGTTTCTTCAAGACGACAAAATTTTGCAAAAGCTTATGGCATGGAGCAAACAGAAGTTCAAAGCATGGTTGTGCTTTATGATAATCGGTTGTGAAAAATGACCCCTGCGGGAGATGCCGGCTAAGGCAGGAGTTGCTCCCACAGGGGTCATTTTATATTTCTTCAATCGCCAAGCTCCCGGATCTCGTTCTGGATCAATCGCCCGGCAGCGCGGGCAAGCTGATCCATGCCGCGGATGCGCGCCATATTTTTGCCGTAGATCTGCGTGGCGGCACCGGCGCTGCTGTCCTCGCCCATAAAAACGGCAGACACCCGCACCCCCTGCCGCTGCAAGGTGCGCACCTGCGCGGCGGTATCGGTAACACCGGCGGCGTCCTCGTAGGCGCAGCCCAGCGGGTTCTCTGCTGTGGGCGGAATGCGGCGGCTGTCGTTGGGGCTGGCATCGGTCAGCAGGATCATCAGGTGACGCGGGGCGGGGCCGGGGGCATACCGGATCAGATCGCCCGCAGCTCGCAGTGCCAGACCGTCCCGGTTCCAGCCTGAGGCGAAGTACCGGAAGATGCTCTGCCGGTTCTTGTCCGCAAAGCCTTTCAGCACCCGCAGTACCGTGTAGCCCCGCAGGCTGCTAAAGGCACTTACTCGCACCGGAATACCGCAGTTGGCCAAGCTTTCGGCCAGAATGACACCCTGCGCCGCAATCACCTCCTGACAGTGCAGGCGGGAGGCGGAGGCGTCCAGCAGCAGATCCACCGTAAAGGCGGGGCAGTTTTCCTCCTCCGGGCATAAAAACACCCTGTTATCGTTCAGGTAAGGGGCGCGCCACACCCGCCCGGCGCACAGGTTGCCGCTGCGCGCCACCCGCTGGTCGGGCTGCTGATGCACCAGAATACAGTTGCGGATCTGTTCGGTAAGGCGCAACACCACGCTGCGGTGCAGCTCTTGATTTTTGGCGTAGTAGGCACGGTTGCGTTCGGCCTGCAATTCGGCCTGCTGTGCCAGTTGCCGCGCTTCCGGGGTGGGTGCCTGCGCCGGGCTGGGTACACCGGCGCTGAACCACAAGTGACAGCCCAGATGCACTCCGGTGCACAGCTCCTGCTCGGCCTTGCGCAGCTGCTCCGGCGGATAGAAGCAGCGCCCGAAGCAGCTTTCAATGTAGGCGCGATCCTGCGCGGCGCGCTGCTTCAGGGTGATGTTTGCCCGGCGCTTGTCCACCGCCAGCCCGCTGCCTGTGGCATCCACCGCGCCGGATTGTTCCACCGTCACCCGGTCGGTTTTGATCATCTGGGTGGGCATGGTTTTGGTGGCAAGCTTTGCCCAAAAGCCTTGCAGCCGCAGATGCAGCGCGGGCTTCTGACGTACCTTGCCGTCAAACAGGGCGAACTTTGCAAATAGCGCCAGCAGGTCGTTTTTGAGCTGTGCTGGTTCCGGTACGGTCTCCGGCTCCAGCGCGGCGGCAAGGCTGCTCTCGTAAGGGGTCATGACCGGGGCGGTGTGTCCCAGCACCTTGCGCCAGCGCGCAGCCTGCATGGTGTACACCAGTTGGTTTTTCGCCATCCACTCCTGCCGCGAAAGCTTATACTGGATGGCAAAAAAGTAGTCCGCGTGGGCAAACCGCAGCGCCTCCAGCACCGGGCGGCGGGGCAGCTCCAGCCGGTAGGCTGCGTTTTCTAAGTACAGCCACGCCATATCGTCCAGCATGGGCTGGCGCACATCGCCCTCCCAAGCGGAAAAAATGTCCCGGATCAGCGCATCACCGTAGTATTTATGCACCAGCCCTACGATGCAGTTCATGTAAAAATCAATGGTGCCGTCTGTGTTATGGGCCAGAAACAGCGGCTCAAAGCCGTAGGCTCCGGCAGCGGCCCAGACCTGATTGGCCGCACGCCGCTCCTGTGCGGTGTAGCTTTGGGCATCCATCAGGCAAACAGCTTTCCGGCATCCAGCTTGGCCGGGATGCGCGCGGCGATCACGTCCCGGATCAGCCCCTGCTCGTAGGAGTCAAAGGCCTTGTTGGTGATGCCCATATCCAGCGCCGCCCCGGCCGGGATGCCCCTGCGGATCAGCCGCAGCGCGTCCAGCATACCGCGCAGATCCAGCGCTTTGGTAGAAATTTCTGCACTGTCGCACTTTTTCTGCAGGTCCAGAAACAGCAGTGCAAACTGGTGCACATATTTTGCGGTAAGATCCGGGAACTGCGCCCGCAGCAGCTTTTCCAGATTATCCTGCGTGATGGTGGGCATCTGCACCACCGCAAAGCGGGAGGTCAGTGCCTCGTTCAGCTCCCGGGTGCCCGCGTAGCCGTAGTTCATGGTGGCAATAAAGCGGGTCTCCTCGGCCAGCGGGATGCGGTCGTAACCGGGTACATCGATGGCGCGGCGGAAGTCCAGCACCGCGTGCAGCACCGCCAGCGCCTCGTTTTTGGCCATGTTGATCTCGTCCAGCACGCCGAAGCCGCCGCACTGTGCGCAGCGGTACACCGGCCCGGGACGGAACACCACCTGCCCGCCCGCAAAGGTATCCATGCCGATCAGGGAGGCGGCATCCATGTTTACATGAAAAGAGATGTCCCATGCGGGGCGGCCAAAGGCGGCGGCAAGGTTTTCGGCCAGCACGTTTTTGCCGGTGGCCTTGCCGCCGGCCAGCAGCAGGTTTTCGCCGCAGAGGATGGCGGCCAGCGCCTGCTCCCACACCTCTTTGCCGTAGTAGGTAAAGGCAGGGGCGGGGATGCGCGGGCGCAGCGCCTCGCTGAGCGGATGGGCGGCGCGGTATTCCTGCACCGCCGTAAGCAGGGCGGGGTCCACCCCTTCCTGCCGTAAGGTATCCAGAATATCCGACATTTGTACAAACACCTCGATCTTGTGACCGGGCGGGAATGAACTGCCCGGTTTTCAGCCTTATCATAGCACAATCGCGGCCATTTGTGTAGGGGGCGTGCGGGGCAAAAACACAAAGAGGGGCAGCCCCAAATGGGGCTGCCCCTCTTCACATGAAAAAGAAGAAACGCTTAGAGTATGCCGGAGAACTGCGCTTTATCAGGCGTTCTCCAGACCGGCCATCTGCTTGACAGCCTTCATGGCGTAGGTCAGGGTACGACCCATAGCCACACCGGCCATCAGGCAGGGGTAGTTGTTGGCAAAGAAGCTGCCGGACATATCGCCAGTGATGTACAGACCCTCCATGGGCTGATTGTTGGTGTCCAGAGCCTGACCCTTTTCGTTGATGGCAATGCCCTGCTCAGTGGTCAGCAGGGAAGCACCCAGCCAGCAGCCGTAGAAGGGCGCGGTGCGGATGGCGCTCAGGCGGTAAGCGGGTTTGCCGAAGTCCTCGTCGTTCTGCTTATCGTACAGCTCATTGTAGCGCTCCACAGTGGCAAGGAAGGTGTCCTTGGCAGCACCGGTAAAGCCCATCTTGTCGGCCAGCTCGTCCAGCGTATCGCACTTGAACAGTGCACCGGCCTCGATAGCCTCGTCCATCTTGCCCTGAATGTACTTTTCACCGCCGTTGCGGGTCTGGGCAGAGCAGCCGATGGTGTGGAAACGCTTTGCGTCCTCCAAAATGTTGGCATCGCAGATCTGTGCGTAGACGCGGCCCGGCTGGTGGGCGGCAGCGTAGACGATATCGTTGTAGGGGCAGCTCTCGTTGGCAAAGCGCTCGCCGTTGCGGTTCACCTTCAGGAAGGGCTGGGTACCGGGGTTGTACTGGCGGATCTTGCCGGGGAAGGCCTTACCGCCAAAGGCGCTCTCGCTGTCCACATAACCGGCATCCACACCGGGGGCAACGATGCCGCGGTCAAACAGCATGGGAGCGGCTTCCTTGTCCAGATTAGCGCCTGCCCACACTGCTGCACGGATGCCGTAGCCCTTGTCGGCGGGGGAGTAGGAGCAGGCGGTGGTCACGCTGGTGCCCAGCGGGTCCAGCTGCTCCATCATGTAGGGGTTGCCGGGGAAGCCGCCGCAGGCCAGCAGAACGCCCTTGTTGGCGTTGTAGCGGATGAAGTGGTCATCCTCGGTGCTCTGGGCGATGATGCCGGTAATACGGCCATCGCTGTTCTTTTCCAGCTTGGCAAGGCTGGTCTTGAAGTCCACATCGTAGCCCAGCTCCTGAATGTACTGCAGCAGCAGCTCATTGCGAGCCAGACCGGACTCGCGCTCGCTGGCCATATAGTTATGCTCCTGCACAGGGTAGAGGTAGTCGGTGTTGTGCTCGGCATTCTCTGCAGGCCATGCAGCCTCGGTGCCGGAGGTGAAATCGCACACCCAGCCGTACTTATCCTCCAGAATGCTGCGCATGAAGTCGTGCATGGCGGCAGACTCGTTGATCCAGGTTTTGACAACGCGCTGGTCGCACTTGCCGGAGGCGTAGCGGGAGATCTCGCTCAGCAGCTTTGCCTTATCGGTGGCGGGTTCGCCAGCTTCCTTAGCGGCAGCAGAATCAACAGCGCCGTACCAGTGACGGGTGTCCTGCACGTTGGCGTTCTGCTCGATAACACGGAAGTTCAGGCCGTTGGCAGCCGCATAGGCGGCAGCGAACATACCGCCATTGCCAGCGCCCACGATCAGGATGTCGGTGTCCACGGTCTCGGTGATGGCGGCCTCGTCGATGTCAGGCTCTTTGCCCAGCCAGTCGTTCTCATCGCCGGTGGGCAGCTGCACGCTGGAGACCACGGCCTCGCCCTTAGCCTGTGCGTAGCAGCTCTTGGCAGCCTTCATCACGGCGTCGGAGGTGATGGTAGAGCCGGAAACGCCATCGATCTCGGCAGAACCAGCAGCCAGCAGCTGCTCGCGCAGCTCGTCGGCAGCGGCAGCGCCGAAGGAAGCGGTCTCGCCGGAGGTATCCACCACCACGTCGGTGACAGCGCTGTCGGAGAAGGTCATAGTGACCTTGACGGTGGAGGAGATACCCTCGGCAGTGCCCTCGTAGGTGCCGGGGATGTACTGACCGGCAGCACCGGAAGTGGAGGTAGAACCGGAAGCGGAATTGCAGGCGGCCAGAGCACCGGCGGTCACACCGCTCATGGCGGCGGCAGCAGCGATCTTGATAAAGCCCTTACGGGAAATCTTGTTCATAGGTACGCTCTCTTTCTTTTTGTTCTTCTTTGTGTTCCTTCTTATCGTGCAGCAAAGTAAAAGGCACTTTGCCGAATCCTTAACAATTGTAGCGTAGAAGGGCACTATTTACAATTCGAGTTTTGAATATTATAATTAAGGAAAACCTAATGTATTGCGGGAGGGAGAAAAGCATGAACGAGAGCGCACTGGAAGGCTTTGTAAAGATCGTGGAACTGAACAGCTTTTCTGCGGCGGCAGAGGCACTGTATCTTTCCCAGTCGGCACTTTCGCAGCAGATCCGCACGCTGGAAGGGCAGCTGCAGTTCGAGCTGTTCCAGCACGTGCCCCGCCGGGTGGTGCTGACCCCGGCGGGACAGGATTTTTACCCCAAGGCAAAGCAGCTGGTAGCCCTGTATCAGCAGGCGTTGCGCCACGCCCGCGCGGTGCAACAGCAGGAAAAACCGCCGGAACGGCATCTGGTGATTGCAGGCTGCCATGAGGCAATGCGGATGTTCGCATACGACTTGTTTTCCCTGACAAGTGACTTGTGCCTGCAGTATACCTCCATTCTGGGGTGGTGTGCCAACCGCAGCGAGGTCTGGCGCAGCCTGAAAAAAGGGGAGATGGATCTTTCCTTCCAGCTGGAAAGTGCAGAGTTCTACGCGCAGGGGCTTACCTTTGTGCCGCTGTTCTATATGCCAGAACTTTGCATCCCCATCCACCCGCCCGCTGATATGCCGGTGGGCAGATTGACCTTGGAACAGGCATTGCAATATCGCTGGCTACCCATCAAGGAGATGTACCAGACTGTCTACGAAACAAGCCTGCTGCAGGAGGGAATGGACCGAGGGGTGGAGTTTACGCCGGTGGGCGGTATCCGCAGTGCGGCCTACGGCGACCCGGCACTCAAGATGGTCCCGGCGGTCTATTACCGCAGGCCGGACCTCAGTTTTGTGCGGGTACTGGACTGGGGCAGGGGACACCGCTTCGGCGTTGTGCTGGGGCAAAAGCGCGAGGATCCGGTAGTAATGGCCTACGTCCGCGCCTTGCAGCAACAGCTGCCGTCCCTCTCGGAAAAGCTGTTCGGCTTGAAGCTGGAACCGGTGGAGGAATCATAAAGAAAAGACGAAAACCCTCTCAGACACTTTCGTGCCAGCTCTCCCTTCAGGAGAGCTGGCACTGGCAGCTGCTGAAAAACTCCCCCTCTCGGGGGAGCTGGCATCGCGCAGCGATGACTGAGAGGGTAAAACAAAGAGCACCTATTGCCCTAAAAAGGCGACAGGTGCTCTTTTTGCAATTATATTGTGACGACAGGTGCTTTAATCCACCACGTCCTCAAACTGGCTGTTGTACAGGTCAGCGTAGAAGCCGCCGGCCTCGATCAGCTGGTCGTGGGTGCCCTGCTCCACAATGTCGCCGTCCCGCATCACAAGAATGAGGTCGGCGTCCCGGATGGTGGAAAGGCGGTGGGCAATGACAAAGCTGGTGCGGCCCTCCATCAGACGATCCATAGCGGTCTGGATACGCTGTTCGGTGCGGGTATCCACGCTGCTGGTAGCCTCGTCCAAAATCAGGATGCGGTTGTCTGCCAGAATGGTACGGGCGATGGTAAGCAGCTGTTTCTGTCCCTGACTGACGTTGGAGGCGTCCTCGTTCAGCTCCATCTGGTAGCCGCCGGGCAGGGTGCGGATAAAGTGGTCGGCGTTGGCAGCCTTTGCGGCGACGATCACCTCTTCATCGGTGGCGTCCAGCCGACCGTAGCGGATGTTCTCCATGATGGTGCCCTTGAACAGCCATGTGTCCTGCAGCACCATGCCAAAGCCCTCGCGCAGGGCGCTGCGGTCAAAGTCCCGCACATTGTGGCCGTTCAGGGTGATAGAACCGGCATCCACATCGTAAAAGCGCATCAGCAGCTTGACCATGGTGGTCTTGCCCGCACCGGTGGGGCCTACGATGGCTACCTTCTGGCCGGGCTGCACCGTGCAGCTGAAGTCGTGGATAACAGTCTTGTCCGGGGTGTAGCCGAAGCGCACATGGTCAAAGGTGACCTGTCCGTCAATGTCGGCGGGGTCGGCGCGGCGGGCAGGGTCGGCCAACTGCGCCTCCTCCGGCTCATTCAAAAACTCGAACACCCGCTCGGCGGCAGCGGCCATGCTCTGCAGCATATTGGATACCTGCGAAAGCTGCTGGATGGGCTGGGTAAAGTTTTTGACATACTGGATAAAAGCCTGAATATCGCCAATGGTGATAACGCCGTTTGCAGCAAAAATGCTGCCCACGATGGCCACTGCCACATAGCCCAGGTTGCCCACAAAGTTCATGATGGGCATCATAAGGCCCGAGAGGAACTGGCTCTTCCATGCGGATTCGTACAGCTTATCGTTGGCGGCGTTGAAGTCTGCCAGTACCACGGCCTCCCGGTTGAAGGCCTTGACCACGTTGTGGCCGGCGTAGACCTCCTCGACCTGACCGTTGACCACGCCCAGCGTGGCCTGCTGTGCCTTGAAGTACTTCTGGCTGAACTTGACCACCACCAGCACCAGCGCCAGCGATACCGGTAAGATCAGCAGGGCAATCAGGGTCATGCGGGGGCTGATGGAAAGCATCATCACCAGCACACCGATCATGGTGGTCACGCTGGTGATCAGCTGGGTGATACTCTGGTTCAGGCTCTGACCCAGCGTGTCCACATCGTTGGTGATGCGGGAGAGCACCTCGCCCACGGTGCGCTTTTCAAAGTACGCCAGCGGCAGGCGGTTGATCTTTTCACTGATCTGGCGGCGGAAATCGTAGCAGACCTTCTGAGAAAGGCCGGTCATCAGCCAGCCCTGAATAAAGCTGAAGGCGCTGCTCAGCAGGTACATCCCCAGCAAAAACAGCAGAATGCGGCCGATATACACAAAATCGATGCTGCCGGTGCCACGCAGCCGGGCGATCCAGCCGGTGGCAAGGGCGGTGGTGGCCTTTGCCAGCACCTTGGGGCCTGCAATGTTGAAGATGGTAGAAAGAATTGCAAACAACATGGCTGCCGCAAGGGGCAGCTTGTAGTGGCTCATAGTGCGGATGAGCTGCCGCAGCGTGCCTTTAAAGTCCTTGGCGCGCTCGGTAGTGGGACGTCCGGGTCTGGGCATATCACTCACCCTCCTTTTCTGTATTCAGGGTATCCAGCGCAAGCTCCTTCTGGCTCAGCTGGCTGCGGGCGATCTCCTGATATTCCGGGCAGCTGACCATCAGCTGGGCGTGGGTGCCCTTACCCACCAGCCTGCCCTCGTCCAGTACAAGGATCTGGTTTGCGTGCAGCACGGTGGAGATGCGCTGTGCCACAATGATCACGGTGGCGTTGTCGGTCTGTGCTTTCAAAGCGCGGCGCAGCGTTACATCGGTCTTGTAGTCCAGCGCCGAGAAGCTGTCGTCAAACAGATAGACCTTGGGATTTTTGGCAATTGCCCGGGCAATGGAAAGCCGCTGCTTCTGGCCGCCGGATACGTTGGAGCCGCCCTGTGCAATGGGGCTTTGGTAGCCCTCGGGCTTTGCCTCGATAAAATCAGTGGCCTGTGCAATGGCGGCGGCTTTGTGCACCTGTGCGTCTGTGATATCCTCGCCGCCGAATTTCAGGTTGCTGTCAATGGTGCCGCTGAACAGCACACCCTTCTGGGGCACATAGCCCAGCAGGTCGTGCAGCTGTGCCTGCGGCATCTCGCGCACGTCAATGCCATCCACGGTCACTTTGCCGCCGGTCACATCGTAAAAGCGGGGGATCAGGTTGAGCAGGGTGGACTTGCCGCAGCCGGTGGAACCGATGATGGCGGTGGTCTCACCGGGCTTTGCGGTAAAGCTGATGTGTTCCAGCGCATCGCTGTCCGCACCGGGGTAACGGAAGCTCACATCCTCGAACTGCACCACGCCCTGCCAGTCGGTGTGCGCCTGTGCAGCCTTTGCGGCGGCTTCGTCCGGGTCGCGGATGGTGGCTTTGGTGCGGATGACCTCGTCAATACGGTCTGCGGCCACACCGGCGCGGGGCAGCATGACAGCCACCATGGCCAGCATCAGAAAGGACATGACGATCTGCATGGTGTAGGTGATAAAGGCGATCATCTCGCCCACCTGCATGGTGCCGGCGTCCATGGCCTTGCCGCCGAACCAGACGATGAGCAGGCTGGTGCCGTTCATGATAAGAGTCATAAAGGGCATCATGGCCACCATGGCGCGGTTGGTGAACAGCTGGGTGCCCATCAGTTCCCGGTTGGCCATGTCAAAGCGCTGCTCCTCAAACTTTTCGCGGCTGAAGGCGCGCACCGGCATGATGCCGGTCAGGAGCTCGCGGCTGACCAGATTCAGCCGGTCCACCAGCTGCTGCATCACCTTGAATTTGGGCATGGCAACGCTCATCAGGAAGAGCATCAGCAACAAAAGCAGTGCCACGTCCAGCACTATGATCCAGGAAAGGCCGCTGCTGCGGCCCACAACGTGCAGCACGCCGCCAATGCCCAGAATGGGTGCGTAGGCCACCATGCGCAGCAGGATGACGCAGACGAACTGCACCTGCTGGATATCGTTGGTGGTGCGGGTGATGAGGGAGGCGGTGGAGAAATTTTCAATCTCCGCATTGGAAAAGCCGATAACGCTGGAGAAGGTCTCCCGGCGCAGGTCGCGGCCGATGGCGGCAGATACCCGGGAGGCAAGGAAGCCAACGGCCACAGCCACGGCTACCATCAGCAGGGTGAGCGCCAGCATCTGGCCGCCCACCCGGAAGAGGTAACTCATCTGCACATCCTGCGCAACGCCCTGCGCCTCGTATTCCAGCTGCACCAGCAGCAAAGACTGGCTTTTCAGGTTTTCCAGCAGGGTGCTGTCCAGCTGGCTCATGGCACCGTCCAGCTGCTTTTGCAGCATACTGCGGTCAAAGCCGGGCATCTGGCTCATGGCGGCAAACTGGCTGCAAACGGTGTCCAGATCCGCTGCCGTAGGGGTGACGGTCTCAGTGTCCGCGTCCGCAGCGGCAGAGGGCGTCTCGGCAAGGCCGGTCATGCCCATGCTGTTCTGTCCAGCGGGGGTGTTGGCGGCCTGTGCGGCAGCCATATACAGCACGATGTCCGGGGTGGTCACGGCCTCTTCCAGTGCGGTGCGCTCGTCCTCGGTCAGGTCGGAGCGCAGCTGCAATACGCCATCGTCCTGCAGGTAGTACTGGTAGGCGTTTTGCAGCTTCTGCGCATCCTCCTCGCTCATCAGCAGGCTCAGCGCGTCCAGCGTACTCTGGCGCACCGTCTGGGGCAGGGGGCTTTCAATGCCGCCCTGCTGGATGCCGGTGTCCACGATCTTGCTGGTGTAGTCCGGCAGGGCAAGGTCGCAGTACGCCTGCACGAACAGCAGTGCGAACACCACAAGGCAGACTGCCCAGTGCCGGGCCAGCTGCTTAAAGATCTTTGTCATGGTTCGTTTCTCCCTTCGGGTCAATGTTGCGCGCGGCATTTTCCGCAAGAATGGCATCCATCAGCGCGCCGCGCAGCGCGTCCATCTGGGCTGCCTGCTCCGGCTCTAACCGTGCCAGCACGCTGGCAAAGTAGTTGCGCAGAGCCTGCTCACACTGGTGGCACAGCTCGTACCCCTTGGGGGTGATGCGCACCAGCGTTTTGCGGCGGTCGGCGGGGTCCGGTTCCCGCACCACAGTGCCGTCCTGCTCCATGAGCCGCAGCCCGCGCGAGACCGCCGGCAGCGGCTGTCGGATCTCCCGGGCAAGGTCGGAGACATAAATGGCACCGTCCTTTCCGTGACAGTTGATGGCGTGCAGCAGGCCTTCCAGCATATTGAAGTGGCATTTGGGGCAATCGGCCAGCGCCGCCCGCATTCCGGTCTTGGATGCCTTGCTCAGCTGCCCGATAAAGTGGCACATCCCCTGAAAGCTGGGGGTGCTTGGCTCGGACACGACAGTCCCTCCTCGTTTGCATTTTTTGGATACTTAACAGTTGTTAAGTATTAACGCCTGATAAGCATATTCCTTTTGCTGCCGGATTGCAAGGGAATGGGGAAATATTAAACAAAAATTCACAAAAAACTTGTAGGTTTTGTCAATGCGCAAACCGGCTCTCGCTGCATAAAAATAAAGGACAGGCAGAAACGGAGGGTGCAGATGGAGCAGGGATTCCAAGTGTTGTTACAGGTATTCGGCGGATTGGCGCTGTTTTTATACGGGACGGACAGCCTGTGTCGGGCGGTGCAGCAGGGAGCGGGCAGGCGTCTGCGCAGCCTGCTGGCGCGGTGCACCGCAAACCCGGCGGCAGGACTGCTGACCGGTGCTGCGGTAACGGCGGTGCTGCAAAGCAGCTCGGCGGTCACGGTTATGGTCATTGCCTTTCTGGCGGCGGGGCTGTTGCAGCTGCGGCAGGCGGTGCCGGTGGTATTCGGGGCAAATATCGGCACAACGGTCACGGCGCAGCTGCTGGCGTTCCGGGTGGAAAGCTGGCGGTATCTGCTGCTGTTTGGCGGGGTGCTGCTCTGTCTGGCCTGTAAAGGCTGGCGGGGCCGCTGCGTGGGCGAGGCAGTGTTCGGCTTTGGGCTGCTGTTCGAAGGCGTCACCGTGATGCGCAGCGCCATGGAGCCGCTGTTGCAAAGCCCTCTGCTCCGGCTGGAGCTTGCCCGGGTGCAGCAAAGTCCCCTGCATGGGCTGCTGGCGGGCGTCTGCATGACTCTGACGGTGCAAAGCAGCTCTGCCACAGTGGCGCTGCTGCAAAGCATGGCGGCGCAGCCCGGGGCAGACGGTGTGCACAGCCTGCTGGGGCTGACTGCGGCCATTCCCATTTTGCTGGGGGATAACATCGGCACCACCATCACGGCGATGCTTGCCGCCATTGGGCAGGGAAGAGATGCCAAGCGGGTGGCGGCAGCCCACGCCATTTTTAACCTGAGCGGAGCGGCGGTGTGCTGCGCACTCTTGCAGCCCTTTGCGGCGCTGGTGCGGCTGTGCTCGCCCGCAGGGGTGGAGTGCGCCGTGATCGCCCGGCAGATCGCCAACGCACACACCTTATTCAACGTACTGTGCGCGCTGGTGTGGCTGCCCCTGACCGGGCAGATGGTGCGGCTGGTCTGCGCGCTGCTGCCCGATAAAAAACGACCGCAAGAACGGTTGTAAACCGGAGCGGGGAATGGTATACTGAAGCAGATGATACTATTATATATAAAGGATGGAATGTAATGAAACGGAAAATCGGCAGGCTGTGCATGGTGCTGGGTGCTGTGCTGATCTTATGCGCCGCCGGGTTGCTGGGCTACAACCGGTGGGATGCCGCCCGGGCAGAAAAGGCTTCGCAGGAAGTATTGGGCGAGCTGGAGCAGACCATGCAAAAGACCATTACGGAGCACCAGCAGGAAAATGAGACTGCAGCCCCGCAGCCGGTGCTGGACCCGACGCAGGAGATGACCACCGTGGAGGTGGAAGGGCGGGACTACATCGGGGTGCTTTCCATCCCGGCGGTAGAACGAGAGCTGCCGGTGATGGCGCAGTGGAGCTACGCCGGGCTGAAGATCGCCCCCGGGCGGTACAGCGGCACCACCTATGGCGATGATCTTGTGATCTGCGGCCACAACTACGCAATGCACTTCAGCCCCATCAAGTGGCTGGCCATCGGCAGCTCGGTCTATTTTACGGATGCAGACGGTCTGCGCTGGAGCTATGAGGTGGAGAGCGTGGAGACTTTGCGCCCCACCCAGATCGAGGAGATGACCACCGATACCGAGACGGACAACTGGGATCTGACCCTGTTCACCTGCACCTCCGGCGGCGGTTCCCGCTACGCGGTGCGCTGTGTGCGGACAGGCTACCCCGTCCGTGTGACGGACGCGGCAGAATAATGCTTTGCACAGCAGGATGATTTGGAAGGGCTTCCGCTTTGCTCTAGCCATTATCAGCGGAAAATTTATTTTTAATTTCGGGATAGCGGAGCGTCTGCGGACGCTCCGCTATCCCATTTTCACAGGAGGGGGCGTGACGGAAAACGGCAGCTCCAGCGCCTGTTTCCTGCGGAAATGCGGCGCTGCGGGGACTGCCAAAGACCTGATCTCCGAGGAAAATGGCCGTGTACAGCGTGAGCAGACTGGGGAGCATACGCTGTTTTTTACGCAAAAATCCGCAAAAACGTTTGAAAGTCCTTTTTATGGTATCTGAATTATGCGATACTGTGTTCACCGGGAAAGCCCCGGAACAAAACAGAAACACAGGAGGGAAACACCATGAAGGATTTTGAGTTGCGTTATGTGGGCAGTCATGTGGAGGTATACACCGGCAGTGGTGTGTTCCTGTTTTCGGCCGACACAGTGCGGGAGGCCATGGAAGAGCTGGCCGGGTAAGCGGCGGCATATCGCATCTGGGAAAGCTGAATGTAAAATGTATGTAAAATAACGGAAAGCTTTTTGTTTGCCACCCGGAAATATGTTGCGGAATGTGTGAAAAAAGTAATTTTCGTGTAAAATAAACCTTGTTGAGACGCCCCCTTTGATGGTATAATAAAAATAAGCGGCTTCCGGAACAGTGCAGGCGTTGCGCGTGCAAGGTTCCGGCGGCTGTGTGCTGTAAAGGATAAAAAGGGAAGTTTCATATTAGGAGTATCGTTATGGATATCACACACATTACCTCTCTGCTGGGCGGCGTTGCGCTGTTCCTGTACGGCATGTCCATCATGGGCGCCGGTCTGGAAAAGCTGGCAGGCGGCAAGATGCAGGGCGTATTGCAAAAGCTTACCTCCTCTACCATCAAAGGCGTGATCTTCGGCACACTGATCACCGGCGTCATCCAGTCGTCGGCCGGTACGGTGGTTATTTGTGTCGGTCTGGTCAACTCCGGTATCATGACACTGACGCAGTCGGTAGGCGTGATCATGGGTGCAAATATTGGTACTACGGTAACAGGTCAGTTGATCCGCATGGCGGATATCTCAGGCGACAGCCTGTGGCTGACCTTGATCCAGCCCAAGACCTTTGCCCCTGTGGTGGCGTTTATTGGCTGCATTTTTTATGTGTTCCTGCGCAATGCCAAAAAGAAGAATATCGGTCAGATCATGCTGGGCTTCGGCATTCTGTTTACCGGCATGAGCCTGATGGATACCGGCGTTGCTCCCCTGCGGGAGAGCGCCGTCTTTCAGAATCTGTTTGTCACCATGACCAACCCCATTCTGGGCGTTCTGGTGGGCGTGGTGGTCACCGTGATCATCCAGTCCTCCTCCGCTTCGGTGGGTATTCTGCAGGCACTGTCCAGCACAGGGCTTGTCACCTTCAGCTCTGCCATTCCCATCATTCTGGGTGCGCATATCGGTACGGCGTTCACCCCGCTGCTCACCATCGGCGGTTCCTCCAAGGATGGTAAGCGGGCAGCGCTCATCCACCTGTACTTCAACGTCATCGGCAGCGTGATCCTGCTGGCGCTGATCTATGCGGTGCAGTTCACCATCGGCATCCCCATGTGGGGCGATGTGATGAACAAGAGCTCCATTGCAAACATCCATACTTTGTCCAGCGTATGCGCCATGCTGCTGTTCCTGCCTTGCAGCGGAGTGCTGAGCCGCTTGGCGATGCTCACGGTGCCCAGTAGCGTGGAGGAAGCACAGGAGCTGAGCATGCCGGTGCTGGACGAGCGTCTGTACAAGAGCCCGGCAGTGGCCTTGCAGCAGGCGAAGAATGCGGTGATCAAGATGTCCCGCCGTGCCGCCCGCAACGTGGGTCTGGCTGCGCCGCTGCTTTTGAAGATGGACGAGGAGACCGTGAGCGCCATTAAGGTGCGCGAGAACCTGATCGACCGCATGGAGGTGGAAATCACCAACTACCTGATCAAACTGACAGATCAGGAGCTGGGCGACGACGAAAGCCACGCGGTGACCGAGCTGCTGAACTTTGTTACCGAGTTCGAGCGCATTGGCGACTATGCCGTGAACATCATGGAAAAGGCCGAGGAGCTGTACGACAAGGAAGCCAGCTTCAGCGAGAGCGCCAAAAAGGAACTGCAATTGCTGGATGCCGCATTGGAGCGCATTCTGGTTCTGACGGACGAGGCCTTTGAAAACGATGATGTTCAGAAGGCAGCACAGGTGGAGCCGCTGGAGGAGATCATTGATGTGATGGTGGAGCGTCTGCGCGACCAGCACATCCTCCGTCTGAAGGACGGGATCTGCTCCATCGACACTGGCGTGGTGTTCCTTGATGTGCTGAACAACGCTGAGCGTATCTCCGACCACTGCTCCAACATCGCAGTGCGCATGGTGGGCATGGAAGCCGGCGAGGACTACGACTCCCACACCCTGAAAAGCATTATGCACCACAACCCCAGCAAGGACTATATGCTGGAGTACGAGCAGTGCCGCAAGGAGTACCTTGTGCCGCTGGAAGAAATGGAAGCCTGAATCATATAAATGCAATGAGCCGCTGCATATCGTGCAGCGGCTCATTGCATTTATTCCCCCAGATCTTCCAGCAGCAGGTCCAGCTCCCGGGGGCTGTTGACCACAAGCCCGCGCTTGATGCGCAGGGCATCGTTTTCGGGCAGAAGATTGGTGTAGATGCCGGTCACGCGGATCAGGGTGCCCGGGGTGCCGTCGGCGCGGCAGGTGTACACCGCCACCCGCCCGCCGCTGTCTTGCAGGCAGTAGCGGGCGGTGTCCGTCTGGGGCACTGCCTGCGCGGCAAGGCTCAGGGGAGAGGCGGGGTCGGTCTCAGACCCGGCGGGGCTTTGAGACAACGGCAGCTTTGGCAGCGCCATCCAGAACAGACTGAATACAATGGTGAATACGCAAAGCCCGTAGAACAGGCAGACAGACAGCTTGCGCATAAAAAACACTCCCTTCCCCGGTAAGTATGCCCCGTTTTGGCGGATGGCAGACAATTTTCACACGCAGATACTGTACTTTCCACAAGAGAGTGTGTTATACTATTTATATCTGCTCAGCGCGCAAAGATTGGTTCTTGCCCGGCTGGGGCTTGCGTGCTATAATATGGTATTGCAGTTTGAAATTTCGTGTCACAAACGATGTGGATAAAGCCCGGTGCAGCTATGCCCGGCAACAGTCTTGAAATGTCAGGAGGCGATCCCTATCTCCAACAATGAGATGAGAAAGATCCACCGGGGCGGCGAGGAGCAGCCTGCCCGCCCGGTGGGACGTAAGGTCAATGTTTCCCAGAGCCGCCGCGAGGTACACTCCGCAGCGGAAAACCGTACCCGCGCGCCCAAGGCACCCAAAAGCCCCAAGCCGCCAAAGGAAAAGAGCAAGCATCCCATCCTGCGGTTCATTGGCCGCACCGTCGCTACGGTGCTCTGCCTTGGCATTATGCTGGGCAGCGTGGTGGCCGTGGGCATGGTGTTCTATGTGGTGCAGGCTACTGCCAACGACGGTGACCTGCTGGACTTGGACAACATCCAGCTGAGCCAGTCCAGTATGGTGGTAGCTACCGACCCGGATACCGGCGCACAGGTGGAGTATGCCACCCTGCGCTCCTCCAACAGCCACCGCGTATGGGCAGACCTTGAGCAAATCCCCTCCAATTTGCAGTATGCCTTCATCTGCACCGAGGATAAGGACTTCTACTCAGAGCCCGGCGTCAACTTCAAGCGCACCATCGGCGCAATGATCAATGAGTATCTGCTGCCTATTTACAGCTCCAAGCAGGGCGCATCCACACTGGAACAGCAGCTCATCAAGAACCTGACCGATGACAACAGCGCCAGCGGTATCGATGGCGCATTGCGCAAGGTGCGCGAGATCTACCGCGCCCTCTGCCTGAGCCGCAGCTACTCCAAGGAGACCATTCTGGAGGCTTACCTGAACACCATCAGCTTTACCGGCACCATTCAGGGTGTGCAGACGGCGGCCAACGAGTACTTCAACAAGGACGTCAGCCAGCTGAGCCTGTGGGAGTGCGCTACCATTGCTTCTATTACCAAAAACCCCACCAACTATAACCCCTATACGAACCCCGAAAATCTGATCCACCGCCGCAACTTCATCATGTACAATATGTGGCAGCAGGGTGTGATCAGCGAGGAGGACTACCGCAACGGCGCTGCACAGCCCCTTGTGCTGGCCGAAGAAGACAGCGGCAAAAAGCCCAGCACCGTCACCTCCTACTTCACCGATGCACTGTTCAACGAGGTCGTGCAGGACATCATGACCAAGGAGGGCATCAGCGAGTCCGAGGCGCAGAAGCTGCTCTACACCGGCGGCTTTACCATCGAAGCCACTGTCAACACCAAGCTGCAGTCCCAGATGGAAAACCTGATGCTGAACACCGACGATGCCTACTTCCCGGCGGGCTGGCATGAGGAAGAGGTTACCTCCATTTCGGACGATGATGTGCAGGTGTTCAACGAGGACGGTACCCCCAAGACCCGCACCGGCGAGGATGGCACCGTCTACTATTACCGCAACGTGCGCACGCAGGCTGCTATGGTCACGCTGGACTATGACGGCAACGTGCTGGCCATTGCGGGCGGTCTGGGCGAAAAGACCAAGAGCCTTTCCCTGAACCGCGCCTATAATGTGGAGCGGCAGACCGGTTCTACCATCAAGCCCATCGGTGCCTATGCGCTGGGCATTGAGTACGGTCTGGTCAACTGGTCCACCATGCTCAACAACTCCCCCCTGTACCAGAAGCAGGATATGATCATCCGGGACGAGGACTACTGCCGCAAGAATGGCCTGATGGGGCTCTCCGACAAGCAGCTCCGCGCTTACCCCAACGCATGGCGCAGCTGGCCGCGCAACTACGGCGGCAACTATGGCGACGGCAGCGATCTCCCGCTGTGGAACGGCCTTGCCCGCTCGCTGAATACCATCGCAGTCCGCGTGGGCGACCTTGTGGGCGCAAGCAATATCTTCAACTTCGTCTACAACACCCTGCAACTGAATACGCTGGACCCCACCAACGACGTGGGTCTGGCGCAGATGGTTATGGGCAGCCAGACCAAGGGCGTTACGCCCATGGCGCTGGCCGCAGCCTTCCAGATCTTCTATGACGGCGAGTACACCACCCCGCACCTGTACACCCGTGTGCTGGACCGGGAAGGCAACATCTATCTGGAAAACAACGCCACTAGCTATCAGGCACTGACCCCCGATACCGCTTATGTCATGAACCGTCTGCTGAAGAACGTTCTGTTCTCCAGCGTAGGTACTGCCAGCGGCCGCTACCCCAACTCCAACGGCATGGAGGCCTTTGGTAAGACCGGTACTGCCAGCGACGAAAAGGATCTGTGGTTCGTGGGCGGCACGCCCTACTATGTCACCGCTGTGTGGTGGGGATATGATGCACCTTACGATATGACCAAGACTCTGTCCAAGCAGCAGGCCAAGACCCGCACCTGTGTTATGGCGTGGAAGGCACTGATGGAGCAGGCACAGGCAGACCTGCCCTATAAGGCATTCCCCGCCTCCGCAGGCGTGGTGGAACGCCGTTACTGCACCCAGAGCGGATTGCTGGCCGGTGCAGGCTGCCCGAGCACTGCCGTGGGCTACTACCGTGCCGATGACCTGCCCGATACCTGCACCTATTCCCATGCCGCACCGCAGGCTGCTGCCCCTGCCGAGAACACAGACGATGCTGTGCCCACCCAGCCGGTCATACCCACCGATACCAGTGCACTGGACACGGAATAAGGACAAAAATCGTACTTTTTCACCCCTTTGCTGAAAAATCCGGCAAGGACAGGGCGCACTTCACAAGACAAAACTGGACAAAGTGACAAAATAGCATCCGGGCACTTGCATTGCAGGGGTTCGGATGCTATTATATTTTCTACAAGAACACTTGTGTTTGAGAGGTGAACAAGTTGGAACGCCGTTTTTATCTGGTGGATGCGCAGGTGCTGCCGGAGGTTTTTCTCAAGGTGGTACGCGCCAAGGAGCTGCTGGCCAGCGGCGAAGCCCGCAGCATTTCGGCTGCGACCCGCGCCGTAGAGCTTTCGCGCAGTGCATTTTATAAGTATAAGGATTGTATCTTTGATTCAGAGAACGGCCGTGAGGTCATCACGGTCATGGCCACCCTGCGGGACGAGACCGGTGCACTGCAAAGCCTTCTGGCCGGCATCAGCGCCGCAGGTGCCAGTATTGTGACCATCAACCAGTCCACCCCGGAGAATGGGGCTGCGCTGGTGGCGGTCACCATCCGCACCGATACCATGCAGATGTCCCCGGAGGAACTGACCGAAAAGCTTTCGCGCCAGCGCATGGTCGTGGGTGTGCGCTGCGGGTATAACCTGTAACAAAGCAGGAAACGAGGGAAAGAGAGTATGGCTAAAATTGCAATTCTGGGCTTTGGCACGGTGGGCAGCGGCGTATACGAGGTGCTGTGCCACAATGCTGCAAGCGTCTCCCGCCGGGCTGGCGAACCGGTGGAGGTAAAATATATTCTGGACCCGAAGGATTTTACCGGCAACCCGGTGGAGCCCTTGGTGGTCAAGAATATCGACGTGATCCTGCAGGACCCGGAGATCCGGGTGGTGGTGGAGACCATCGGCGGTACCCGCTTTGCTTACCCCTACGTCAAGGCGTGTCTGGAGAGCGGCCGCAGCGTGTGCACCTCTAACAAGGAGATGGTGGCCACCTACGGTGCAGAGTTGCTGGCACTGGCCAAGGAGCACGACTGTGCTTTCCTGTTCGAGGCCTCTGTGGGCGGCGGTACGCCCATCATCACCCCCATGCACCAGTGCCTGGCGGCCAACGTCATCACCGAGGTGGAGGGCATCGTGAACGGTACCACCAACTTCATGCTCACCAAGATGGTGCGGGAGGGCTTGAGCTTTGAGGATGCGCTGCAAATTGCGCAGGAGCTGGGTTACGCAGAGACCAAGGACCCCAGCGATGACGTGGACGGCCGCGACGCCTGCCGCAAGATCGCCATCCTGTCCTCTATGGTGTGCGGCCACCAGATCTACCCCCAGAACATCCCCACCCGGGGCATCCGCGCCATTACCGCCGCCGATGTGGCCAGCGCCGAAAAGCTGGGCTGCGTTATCAAGCTGATCGCATGGATGAAGCTTGGCAAGGACGGCAGCGTGGCCGCCGGTGTAGAGCCGTGTCTGGTGCCCAAGGCAAACCAGCTGGCCAGCGTGGACGATGTGTTCAACGCGGTGCTGGTCAAGGGCGATATGCTGGGCGATGTGGTGTTCTACGGCAAGGGCGCAGGCAAGCTGCCTACCGCCAGCGCTGTGGTGGCAGACGTGGTGGATGCGCTGAAAAACGGCGCACAGGTGCACGACAGCCTGTTCTGGCAGCCTGCGGACCCGGTGGACGGCATGCTCACCGACCCGGCTCCTGCTGCATATTATGTGCGTGTGGCGGGCATTGCACCCGCTGTGGTGGAAGCCATCTACGGCTACGGCAAGGTGGTGGATGAGCGGTACGAGGGCTGCGCCTACTTTGTGAAGCGCGCCGATGAGCGTGCGCTGGCAGAGGCCGCGCGCAAGGTGGAGGCCGTGGGCGGCAGTGTGAAGCTGGTGCTCAAGCGTCTGCCCGAGGAAGTGTAACGGAAAGGAACTGCGGCAATGAAGATCAAGGTTTCGGTCCCTGCCACCAGCGCTAACGTAGGCTCCGGCTTCGATGCGCTGGGTCTGGCAGTTACGTTGTACAACACGGTCACCTTTGAGGACAGCGAGGTGCTGGAGATCTCGGCATCGGACGGCACCCGCATCCCCCGGGGCGAGTCGAATCTCGTGTACCGCTCCGCCAAGGGCCTGTTCGAAAAGGTTGGCAAGCAGATCCCGCCCCTCAAGATCACCCAGACGAACCCCATCCCCATGGCACGGGGTCTGGGCTCTTCTTCAGCCTGCATCATCGCGGGTCTGCTGGGCGCAAACCGGATGCTGGGCGATGTGCTCAACACGCAGGAGCTGCTCACGCTGGCAACTGCCATTGAGGGACACCCCGATAACGTGGCTCCGGCACTGCTGGGCGGCCTGACCAGCAGCGTGTTCGAGGACGGCAAGGTGTATTCGGTCAAGCGGAATGTGGATGAAAGCCTCTGCTTTGCTGCCATCGTGCCGGACTACAAGCTGCTGACCGAGGCAGCCCGCGCAGCCCTGCCTAAAGAGGTATCCCATAAGGACGCGGTGTATAACCTGTCCCGTGCGGCGCTGGTGCCCGCAGCCTTCTGCGAGGGACGGCACGACCTGCTGGCCATTGCCACCGAGGATAAGCTGCACCAGCAGTACCGCATGCCCCTGATGCCCGGCTCCCGCGAGGTGTTCGATATGGCGCGGCTGTGCGGTGCAAAGGCCGTGTATGTGTCCGGTGCAGGCAGCACGGTCATGGCAGTGGCAGAAAAGGCCGAGGCCGAAAAGTTCTATTCCAAGCTGGAAAAAGGTCTGGAGCTGCTGGAAGGTCTGGACGGATGTGAAGCATTTACACTGTTGCAGCTGGATGCCGATAACACCGGCGCAACCGTGGAATGATAAATGGGTAAGGGAAGTGCAAGGACGCTTCCGCCCGGCAAGCCCCCCGCAAGCGCGGGGCGTTAAAGAGGAGAGTGACAAGATATGGCGTTGATCGTACAGAAATTCGGCGGTTCTTCCGTAAAGGACCGTGACCGTATCTTCAACGTTGCGCGGATCGTGGCCAACACCCACAACGCGGGCAATGACGTAGTGGTGGTAGTCTCCGCACAGGGCGACACCACCGATGACCTGATCGCCAAGGCAGGGGAGATCACCCATAACCCCTCGGCGCGTGAGATGGATATGCTGCTGGCCTCCGGCGAGCAGATCAGCATCGCACTGCTGGCCATGGCGCTGAACGAGCTGGGCTGCCATGCCATCAGCCTGACCGGCTGGCAGGCGGGCTTCCGTACCGACCGTGCCTACACCAAGGCGCGCATCACCCGGCTGGAGACCGAGCGGATTTCCTCCGAGCTGGAGCGCAACCGCGTGGTGGTGGTGGCAGGCTTCCAGGGCTTGAACAAGCTGGATGACATCACCACTCTGGGACGCGGCGGCTCCGACACCAGTGCTGTAGCGATTGCCGCTGCCCTGCACGCTGACCGCTGCCAGATCTACACGGATGTGGAGGGCGTTTATACCGCCGACCCGCGCAAAGTGAGCAACACCCGTAAGCTGGAGGAGATCACCTTTGACGAGATGCTGGAACTGGCATCTCTGGGCGCACAGGTGCTGAACAACCGCAGCGTGGAGCTGGCTAAAAAGTACAATGTGGAGCTGGAGGTGCTCTCCAGCCTGAACCCCATCCCGGGTACGGTGGTTAAGGAGGTTACAAAGGACATGGAAGGTATGCTGATCAAGGGTGTCGCCAAGGACACCGATGTTGCCGTTATCACGATTCTCAACGTTCCCGATGAGCCGGGCATGAGCTTTAGGATCTTCGGCCTGCTGGCACAGAAGAACATCAACGTGGACATCATTCTGCAGTCCACCGGCCGCGACGGCAAGAAGGACATCAGCTTTACCTGTGCCGAGGGCGAAGCAGAGCTGGCCATGCGTGTGCTGAAGGAAAGCGCACACTTCAGCGATGTCAGCGTGGACACCACCTGCGCCAAGGTCTCCATCGTGGGTGCCGGTATGCAGAGCCACAGCGGCGTTGCCTCCAAGATGTTCGAGGCAATGTCCAACAACAATATCAACATCAAAATGATCTCCACCAGCGAGATCAAGATCTCCTGCATCATCGACCGTGCAGACGCCGACAAGGCTGTCGGTGCCATCCACGATATGCTGTTTGACTGATCTGCGTAAAATTTTTAATTGTGGCCTGTCTGCTCCCTGCCGGGGGCGGGCGGGTCATAATTTTTTTACACACGGCGGCGTTTACACAAATTGCAAAGGGGTGTATAATATAGTTTGAATCTGTGCGGCGCACCGGCGCTGCAACAATGCCGAAAAGGAGCCCCGCCGCATGAGTGAATCCACCCGTACCTCCAGAGCGCCTGCTGATAAGCGCCTGACCTATCAACAATGGAAGCGCCGCAAAATGCTGCGGCTGGCCCGCAACTGGGTACTGTTTCTGGCCGGCTGCGCGGCAGTGGTGGCGCTGCTGACCGGCGGCATCCTGTGGCTGCTGCCCAAGGTGCACGGCCTGCTGGCCGGGCCAAAGGTATTTGCAGCCAGCGTGTACGACGGCACAGACTATGTATTTAACGCCGCAGATGCCCGGCTGGTACTGGTGAACGCCAACCTGCCCTATACCGCCGAGCCCGCCCCGCTGCTGGACACCGCCGACGAGGTCACCGGCCAGCAGCTGGAGGCCGAAGCTGCCATGCAGTATCGCAGTATGGCCGCCGCCGCGCAGGCGGATGGGGTTAGCCTGATCCTTGTGGCCGGTTATCAGGACGCCGACACCCGTCAGGCCGCCTACGAGGCCCGGGTGCAGACCTACCGCGATAAGCGCAAGAGCGAGGAGGAAGCCGCCCGTCTGGCGGCTACCATCCAGCCCGCCGCCAACGCCAACGAGCACGGCACCGGCTACGCGGCAGATATCCTCAGCGCGGACAATCCGCAGCAGGACACCAGTTTTGCCGAGACCCGCGCCTACGAGTGGCTTACGGCCTACGCGGCGGAATACGGCTTTATCCTGCGCTACCCGCAGGACCGGCAGGCTGCCACCGGCATCGTGTTCGAGCCGTGGCACTGGCGCTATGTGGGGGTGGAAAACGCCCTTGCCATCCGTGCCAGCGGCCTGAGCCTGGAAGAGTTCATCGCCCTGCAGCGGGCAGACTGAATCAAATGCTCTGTGCTGCGGCACAGAGAGAAGGGAACTATCATTGGAACGTACTCTCATTGCACCGGGCGTGCATCTTTCCTGCGACCCGGCTTCTAAATTCAACCGCTGCCGCATCAGCATCCACTTTGCTTTCCCGGCCCAGCGTAAAACGGCCACTGCCCATGCGCTTTTGCCGCTGGTGATGGAGCGCGGCTATGCGGACTGCCCGGATATGACCCGCCTCACCAAAAAGCTGGCAAAGCTCTACGGCGCAGACCTGACCGTGGATGCCCGCCCCATGGGCTGCAACCACAACCTCTGCGTCAGCGTGACCGGCATCAAGGATGCCTTTGCGCTGGAGGGCGAGGCACTGACCGCCGAGTATACCAAAATCGCGCTGGGTGCGGCCTTCCATCCGTATTTTGTGGACGGCTGCTTTGACCCGCAGGCCGTCAGCATTGAAAAGCAGATGCTGAAAAAGGGCCTTGAGGACGAGATCAACGATAAACGCATCTACTGCCTGCATCAGGCCAACCGGGAGTTTTTTGGTGACAGCCCGGCGGGCGTGCGGCAGGAGGGTTATCTGGAAGAGGTGGACGGTCTTACCCCGGCCATGCTGACCGCCGCTTATCAGCAGATGCTGCGCACCGCCAACATCGAGCTGCTGGTGCTGGGCTGCGACGCCGCCCAGACCGCCGCCATCCGGGATGCTTTGCTGGCAGAGCTTGCCTGCATCGACCGCGCCCCGCTGCCGCTGGTGGAAAACATGGCCATGCCCACCATTGCACCGGTGCATAAGACCGAAAACTACGATATGGTGCAGGCAAAGCTGTGTATGCTGTTCACGCTGGGGCAGCCCATGCAGCCGCAGCAGCTGGCAGCAGTGCGCCTTGCCATGGCGCTGTACGGCGGCAGCGTGACCAGCCGCCTGTTCCTCAATGTGCGGGAGCGGGACCATCTGTGCTACTACTGCTCCTCCTCCTTCCAAAGCTTTACCGGCAGCATGGCGGTGAACAGCGGTGTGGAGCACGCCGATGCCGCCCGCGCAGAGCAGGCAATTTTGAAGGAACTTGCAGACCTGTGCGCCGGCCCTATCACCGACGAGGAATTTGAGGACTGCCGCCGGGGCTTGCTCAGCGGCATGAACGGGGTAGAGGACAGCCTTGGCGGCATCGAGAGCTGGTACTACATCGAGGTGCTGCGCGCCGGTGCCAACAGTGCTGCGCCCATCCAGAGCCCGGAGCAGGCACGGAATGCTCTACGCGCCGTGACCAAAGACGAGGTGCGGGATATCCTGCGCCGCCTGACCCTCTCGGTCAGCTATCTGCTTACAAAGGAGGATGCTGCCCATGCCGCAGAATAACCAGACCCTGCTGGAAAAGACCGTGGCCGACCAGTGGCAGACCCTGCCCTCCGGCCTGACGGTGCTGGTGCGCCCCATGCCGGGCTATTCCAGCACCCATGTGATCTATGCTACCAAGTTCGGCTCCATCGACCGAGATTTCTGCCTGAACGGGCAAACGGTGCATCTGCCGGCCGGTGTGGCGCATTTTCTGGAGCACAAAATGTTCGAGGACGAGGACGGCGATGCCTTTGCCAAGTACGCAAAGACCGGTGCCAACGCCAACGCCTTTACCAGCTTTGACCGCACCTGCTACCTGTTCACCGCCACCCAGCAGCTGGACGAAAGCCTGGACGTGCTGCTGGGCATGGTAGGGCACCCCTATTTTACCGAGCAGACCATCGCCAAGGAGCAGGGTATCATCGGGCAGGAAATCAAAATGTACGATGACAGCCCGGATTGGCGGCTCATCACCGGCCTGTTCGAGTGCCTGTACCACAGCCACCCCATCCGCAGCGATATCGCGGGCACGGTGGAGAGCATTGCCGAGATCACGCCCGCCATGCTGTACGACAGCTGCAAGGCTTTTTATGCCCCGGGCAATATGGTGCTGGCTGCTGCCGGCAACACCACCATGGAACAGATCCTTGCCGCCTGCAAGCGGCACGGTCTGATGGAGCCCCGCCCGGCAGAAAAGGTGCAGCGGCTGTGGGCCACGGAGCCTATGACCCTTGCCGCTACGGAAAAAACGCTGACCATGCCGGTTTCCAAGCCCTGCTTCGGCGTGGGCTTTAAGGAAGAGCCGCTGCCTGCGGACGATCTGCGCACCGAGGCGCTGTACGACCTTGTGCTCAGCTGCATCGTGGGCGGGATGTCGCCGCTGTACCGCCGCCTGTATGACGAAGGCCTTGTGAACCCCGGCTTTGGCGGCGAGGTGCTGCGGGTGGACGGCTGCTGCTGTATCCTGTTCACTGGCGAAAGCGATGTGCCGGACACCGTGCGGCAGCTGCTGCTGGACGAGATTACCCGGGTGCGCGCCGCCGGTGTGAACAGGGAAGTGTTTACCCTGTGCAAGAACGAAAAATACGGTCAGCTGATCGAAAATCTGGAAAACGTGGAAGACTCCGCCAGCCAGATGGCAGACTTTGCCCTTAGCGGCCAGACGGTGGCGCAGCAGATCTCCATGCTGGCCGGGCTGACCGCAGAGGATGCAGACGCTGCCCTGCAGCACATCCTGTGCACCGACCGCATGGCTACCATGTACATCCTGCCGGATGGCACGGCGCAGGCGGCAGAAGAGGACGAGGAGGAAGAAGAATGACAAATCTGGTACAGTTCCCGGGTCTGGGACTGAGTTTTCAGCTGAACCGCGTGGCCTTTACCATCGGCGGGGTCAGCATCTACTGGTACGGCGTGTGCATTGCGGTGGGTCTGTGTCTGGCGCTGGTCTTTGCCTTCCGGCACAGTTTGGAATTTGGCGTAGACCCGGACAGCATGGTGGACGTCATCCTTATTGGCGTAGTGCTGGGCATCATCAGCGCCCGCGCCTACTATGTAGCTATGGCACCTTTTAAATATGAGAGCATCTGGGAGATGATCGCCATCCGCGATGGCGGCCTTGCCATCTACGGCGGCATCATCGGCGGCTTTCTGTTCGGCGGTCTGGCCTGCAAGTGGCGGGGCGTGCCGGTGCTGCCCATGTTCGACCTTACCGCCATGGGCTTTCTCATCGGGCAGGGCTGCGGTCGCTGGGGCAACTTTTTCAATCAGGAGGCCTTTGGCTGCAACACCACCCTGCCGTGGGGGATGTACAGCGAGGCTACCCGTGCTTACCTGATGAGCAGCACGGTCACGGTGCCCAAGGGTGTGGTCATCGACCCCAACCTGCCGGTGCATCCCACCTTTTTGTACGAGAGCATCTGGTGCTTTGTGGGCTTTTTCCTGCTGTTCCGTTACATCAAAAAACGCAAGTTCAACGGCGACATCACCCTGCGGTATCTGATCTGGTACGGCGCAGGCCGTTTCTGGATCGAGGGTCTGCGCACCGACAGCCTGATGCTGGTGCCCTCCATCGGGCTGCGGGTATCCCAGCTGGTGGCAGGCATCGCCGTGGTGGCTGGCATTGCGGCAGAGGTGTATTTTACCCGCAAGTTCAAGGGCAAGCCTTTGCTTGTGCCGCTGGCGCTGAACGCTGAGAATAAGGCGGCTCAAAAGAAGCTGGACGGCCCCATTGCCTTTGCGGGTAAGGACACCCAGCTGCTGGCTTCCAGCCCGCGCAAGCTGTTTTTGGAAAAGACCGAGGCCTACAATGTGCAGGTAAAAGCCGCCATAGAAAAGGCCGGGCAGAAAAAAGCGTAAAAATCTGCGCAAAAAGGGAAATTTCCTCTTGCAATCCGGTTTGGTTTTTGCTATAATATTCTAGCCGCATGGTGTGGGCGCCTGAAATGGCCCGCAGTAAGGGTCTGCCTTTACGACCAGCGAGTACAACGAAAAGGAATGAACAAAATGTACGCAATCATTGTTACCGGCGGTAAGCAGTACCGCGTGGAGCAGGGCGACATCGTCTACATCGAAAAGCTGGACGTTGAGGCCGACTCCGAAGTGAAGTTTGATCAGGTTCTCGCTATTGGCGAGGAGGGTTCTGTGAAGGTTGGCGCTCCTGTTGTTGAGGGTGCTACCGTTTCTGCCAAGGTCATCAAGAATGGCAAGGGCAAGAAGCTGAACATCATCACCTATCGCGCAAAGAAGCACAGTGCTCGCCGTATGGGCCATCGTCAGCCCTTCACCAAGGTTGAGATCACTGCGATCAACGGCTAAGGAGGTAAATTACAATGGCACATAAAAAGGGCGTAGGCAGCACCAAGAACGGCCGCGATTCCGCAGCACAGCGTCTGGGCACCAAGCGTGCAGACGGTCAGTTCGTTCTGGCCGGCAACATCCTGGTTCGTCAGCGTGGCACCCACATCATGCCGGGTGAGAACGTTGGCAAGGGCAGCGATGATACCCTGTTTGCTCTGGTGGACGGCACCGTCCGTTTCGAGCGCGTGGGCAAGAGCGGCAAGAAGTGCAGCGTTAAGCAGTAACTTCTTTCTGAATAACTGCAATCGTAGAGCCGGACCCTCGTGGCCCGGCTCTTTTTGATGAAATAAGGCTATGCGTTCGTGTAGCGCTGTTTGCAAGCCTTCCCCCGGTCGGGGGAAGGTGGCACGAAGTGCCGGATGAGGGCGCTGAAACGCAAAGGCCTATAAAGCTAAGGAGGGGCTGTATGGCAGCACAGACTAACTTTATCGACATCGCCACGATATGGCTCCATGCGGGCAAGGGCGGCGATGGTGCGGTGAGCTTCCACCGCGAAAAATTCGTGGCCGCGGGCGGCCCGGACGGCGGCGACGGCGGCCGGGGCGGCGACATCATCTTTGTGGCGGACGACCATCTGTCCACCCTGATGGACTTCCGCTATAAGCGCAAGTATGTGGCCCCGGAGGGCGGCAAGGGCGGCGCAAGCCTGTGCCACGGCAAAAATGCCGAGAATCTGGTCATCAAGGTGCCGCTGGGCACTGTGATCAAGGACGCAGAGAGCGGCCTTGTCATCGCCGACCTGTCCGACCACACCCCGGTCACCATTGCTAAGGGCGGTCGCGGCGGCTACGGCAACGCACATTTTGCCACCCCCACCCGCCAGATCCCCAAGTTTGCAAAGCCCGGTATGCCCGGCGAGGATCTGCAGGTGACCTTGGAGCTGAAGTTGATTGCGGACGTGGGTCTGATTGGCTTCCCCAACGTGGGTAAGTCCACCCTCATCTCCACCATCAGTGCGGCAAAGCCCAAGATCGCCAACTACCACTTTACCACCCTTGTGCCCACGCTGGGCGTTGTGTCGGTGGGCGAGGGCGCAAGCTTTGTCTGCGCCGACATTCCCGGCCTGATCGAGGGCGCCAGCGAAGGTGTTGGTCTGGGCCACGATTTCCTGCGCCATGTGGAGCGCTGCCGTCTGCTGCTGCACGTTGTGGATGTTTCCGGCAGCGAGTGCCGCGACCCCATCGAGGACTTTGAGAAGATCAACGAGGAGCTGGCAAAGTTCAGCCCCGTGCTGGCCGAGCGCCCGCAGATCGTGGTGGGAAACAAGTGCGACCTTGCCACCGAAGAGCAGATCGAGACCTTCCGCCAGTATGTGGAGGGCAAAGGCCTGACCTTTGTGCCCATCTCTGCCGCCACCATGCAGGGCGTAAAGCAGCTGCCGGGGCTCGTGTACAACCGCCTCAAGGATATCCCGCAGGTGCCGGTGTTCACCCCCGAGTACAAAAAGCCGGAGCCCAAGAAGAATGGCCGCGATTTCACCATCCAGCGCATGGAAGCCCATGTGTGGAGCGTGGATGCCCCGTGGCTGGAGTATATTCTGGCCGGCAGCAACGTGGACGACTACGAGAGCCTGCAGTTCTTCCAGCGTCAGCTGGGCGAGAGCGGCATTCTGGACGCGCTGGTGCAGAAGGGCGTGGAAGAGAACGATACCATCCTCATCGGCGAGTATCAGTTCGACTATATCTTCTAAGGATAAAGCATCATGAACGAATCAGAAAAGATCGACCCGCGGGAGCTCAGCCCGCTGGCGCTGGCCTTTGTAGGGGACAGCGTGCTGGAGCTGCTGGTGCGCCAGCGTCTGGTGGAGCACCACCGCCTTTCCGCCGGAAAGCTGAACGCCGAAAAGGTCAAGTATGTCTCTGCCAAGGCGCAGTTCAGAGAGGAGCAGCTGCTGGAGCCGCTGTTCACCGAGGACGAGCTTGCCGTGTTCAAGCGCGGGCGCAATGCCAGCAAGGCCAGTGTTGCCAAACACGCCTCCCCGGAGGAATACCGTGCCTCCACCGGCTTCGAGTGCCTGTTGGGCTGGCTGTACCTGAACGGACAGCTGGAGCGCGTGCACCAACTGTTTGAGGTGCTGTGGCAGCAGTTTGACCCTGACCAGAAATAAGAATGCGAAAGCCCGCTGCTTTCCGCACTGGAAACCAGTGGTGGAGGGCAGCGGGCTTTGCTTGTTGGCATCTGCGGTCCGTCAGATGCTGCTTACGCCATCAGCGGCTGTTTTTTGCGTTGGTGGAACGGCTGTTGGTGGAGTTTTTGGCGCTCTCGTCATCGGCACCCTTGGTGTACTGGTTGGGGTGCTTGTGCTCGTTGGTTGCGCTGTTGGTGGTCTTGCTGCTGGTGCGGTTAGAGGTCTGGTTCTTGCAATTGGTACTGCGGTTCTCACTGCGGTTTTCCATGATGTGAATGCTCCTTTCGGTCGTTGCTGTGGGGGCGGGGCCGCCCTCACAGTCCATAGTGTGGCCGCAGCCGGCGGCTTTATACATCCCATGGGAGGAAAAGAATATGCCTACGGAATATTTTGAGCAGCGGGAACGTGCCCTGCTGGGCCAGCGGTACGAGCAGCTGTATGCCGCCCCGCAGCAGACGGCAGAGCGCGGGGTCACCGTGTCGGCGCTGCGCACCACACCGGAGCAGTTTGCGCAGAGGGCAGATTTCCCGCTGGAACCCTCGCCCTTCTGCAAGGCGGCTTTTGTGGTGCATCAGCCGGACTTTAAGCCCGGACGGCATCCGTACCACCATGCGGGGGTGTTCTATTCGCAGGAGCCCTCGGCTTCTTCGGCAGCGCCGCTGCTGGGGGTACAGCCGGGAATGCGGGTGCTGGATCTGTGCGCCGCGCCCGGCGGAAAAAGCAGCCAGCTGGCGGCGGCATTGCAGGGGCGCGGTGTGCTGGTGAGCAACGAGTATGTGGCTGCGCGTGCCGAAATTTTAAAAAGCAACCTTGAACGCATGGGCGTTTCCAACGCCGTGGTGCTCAACGAGACCCCCGCCCGCATTGCCGAGGCGCTGCCGGAGTTTTTCGACCGGGTGCTGGTGGACGCGCCTTGCTCCGGCGAGGGAATGTTCCGCAAGGAGCCGGTAGCGCTGCAGCAGCACTGCGAGGCACTGGTAAAGCAGTGCGCAGAGCTGGGCGCGCAGATTCTGGATTGCGCCGCAGCGGCACTGGCTCCCGGCGGGCAGCTGGTGTACTCCACCTGCACCTTTGCGCCGGAGGAGGACGAGGGACAGGTGGCGGCGTTTTTGCAGCGCCACCCGGAGTTTGTACTGGCAGATGTGCTGGGCAACGTGGATTACACCTTTGGCAGCGCAGGCGAAGAGAACCGCACCGGCGGTCTGCCGCTGGATGTGAGCAAGGTGCGCCGCATCTGGCCCTGCCAGGGCGGCGAAGGGCACTTTATGGCCCGGCTGGTCAAGGCCGGTACGCCCCGCACCCTGCCGCCGGAGGGAGAATACACCCCGGAGGAGCAGCTCTGGCTTGCCGCCGCTGCCGAGGCGGGCAAAAAGGGCAAGGGCAAGGCGAAGCCTGCCAAGGCCGCAGATGCCCGCAGCGCCCGCCGCGCAGACAGCCGCGCCTGCCGGGACGCCGTGCAGGGCACGAGCCGCCGCACCCGGGACACCGGGGCAGGGGAGGCCACCCCGGCGCAGAGCCTTGCCGCATGGCAGGAGTTTACCCGGCAGTATTTCCCTGCGCTGGCGCAGCGCCCGGCTGTGGTGCACGGCGGTGGTGTGCTGCTGCCGGTGGCCTTTCCGCAGACGGGACTTCATGTGCTGCGGGCGGGGGTGTTTGTGGGCAGCGTGCAGAAGGGCCGCTTTGTGCCGGAGCATCATCTGTTTACGGCCTTTGGAGGCCTCTGCACGAACTGCGAGCAGCTGACCCTTGCCGACTGCCGCTGCACCGAGTACCTCTCCGGCCGCGAGGTGGAAGCCCGCACGGCAGCGGACGGCTGGTGCTGTGTGACCGTGGACGGCTGGCCGCTGGGCGGCGGCAAGGTGTCCGGCGGGCGGGTGAAAAACCACTATCCCAAGGCGCTGCGGCTGCTGTAAACCGCAGATTTACACGCATCCGGGCGAAAATCGGGCTTTTCAGGCTTGAACGCGCCGGTGGATTGTGATAAAATAACAGAGTTAGATTTTGTGTGCTGCCACAAGCGGGCGACCACAGCCCGTCTGCCCGCAGGCGGAGATACCGATAAATTTAGGAGGCTCTTTCCCATGTCTGGACATAGCAAATGGAATAACATTAAGCGCAAGAAGGAAAAGACTGACGGCGCCCGCGCCAAGGTCTTTACCAAGATCGGCCGCGAGATCAGCGTTGCCGTCCGTGACGGCGGCCCCAACCCGGCTTCCAATAGCAAGCTGGCAGACCTGATCGCCAAGGCAAAGCGCATGAGCGTGCCCAACGATAACATCCAGCGCATCATCAAGAAGGCTGAGGGCGGCGACAAGACCGAGTTCGAGGCCATCACCTACGAGGGCTACGGCCCCGGCGGCGTGGCTGTCATGGTGGAGACCCTGACCGACAACCGCAACCGTACCGCTGCCGACCTGCGCCACTACTTCGATAAGAACGGCGGCAATCTGGGCGCTATGGGCTGCGTGGCCTTCCTGTTCAACCAGAAGGGTGTCATCGACATCTCTCTGGAGGATAAGGACGCCGACGAGGCCATGATGGACGCTCTGGATGCCGGTGCCGAGGACTTTGATGCCAGCGAGGACGCAGCCGAGGTCACCACCGACCCCGAGAACTACTCCGCTGTGGTCAAGGCTCTGGAAGAGAAGGGCTACGAGATCCTGTCCGATGATCTGGCCATGGTGCCCATGACCACCACCCGCCTGACCGATCCCGATCAGCTGAAGCAGATGGGCAAGCTGCTGGATTCTCTGGAAGATAACGATGACGTCCAGAACGTCTGGCACTCTCTCGAGAACGAAGAGGACCTGCCGGAATAAGCTTCCGCAAGGCTCTTTGCTCCTGAAATAAAACGATAAAAAGCCGCTTTTTATGCTGTTTGGCACGAAAGGCGGCTTTTGCTTGTTATTTTTGTATGTCGTGCGGATAAGGGTTCCTTCTGGCATCAGAAAAATCGTACTCTGCACGCATATCCTCATCGTATGATGGATTTTCCGAAGAAGTGCTATTAGATTTATCGTTCATAGTGCGTCCACAGACTGAGGATCTTAACGGTCTGCTCTTTTTCATAGACCTGATAAACAAGGCGGTGCTGGATGTTGATGCGGCGGCTGTATGCACCGTTCAGATCACCCACCAGCTTTTCGTACGGGGGCGGGTTTTGGAAAGGATCAACACGGATGATTTCAATGAGTGCCTTTGCCTTTTCGTCCAGATGGGCAGACCTCAGTTTTGGCACGTCCTTTGCAGCGGTTTTGGTGTAAACGACCTTGTACATTTACCACTCCACCGCCGTTTCGTCCACACAGTCCTCAAGCGGCGTGGCGATTCCGTCCATAATCTTTTCGCGCATACCCGGTGCAGAGACCAGATACAGCGTTTCCATGATGCCGCTGTAATCTTCTTCAGACAGCAGCACGGCATTGCCGTCCTTGGTGGTGATGTTGATGGGCTGGTTGTATTTAATGGTCTGCTCTACATAGTCGAAGGCATTCTTACGGAAATTCGTGATATTTGTAGTGGTCATCGTAGAATCACTCCTTTTGTGTACAGTATAGCGTACGCTTGTAAAAATGTCAATATGCGACCGGCAATCGAAACATGACACACGGTCACCCCTGTGCCAGCGCCTTGCCTTTTGCGTAGTAGCGCTGCATTTCTTCCCGGGGAACCATATTTCCGCCGGTGGCCCAGACCAGATGGGTGGCGTTTGCCAGCGCACCGGCGGGCAGAGCGGCTTCGGTGTAAGCGCCAAGCAGCTGCCCGGGCTGGGTGAGCACCGGGCCGTACATTCCCGCCAGAGCGCTGGGTTCAAGGTAAAGATCTTCGGAGTCTGCCAGCTGCGCCAGAAGGGTATACATCCGCTCGTCCTGCAGGGTGTAGCAGCCGCTCATAAAGGGACGCATCAGCCCGCCCACAAAGCCGGAGGCGCGCCCCACGGCAAGACCATCGGCGGCGGTGCGGTTGTCGATGCCAAAGTCCTGCACACAAACGCTGCTGTTTTCGCCGGTAGCCATGCCCAGCATCATGCAGGGGGAGTGGGTGGGCTCGGCAAAGAAGCAGTGTGCGGCATCGCCGAACAGCATCTTCAGGCCAAAGGCCACGCCGCCGGGGCCACCGCCCACGCCGCAGGGCAGATAGGCGAAGAGGGGATGCTCCGCATCCACGGTGATGCCCTGCGCGTCCAGCTGCTTTTTCAGCCGCAGTGCAGCCACAGCATAGCCCAGAAAGAGGGTCTTGGAGTTTTCGTCATCCACAAAGTGGCAGTAGGGGTCACCCGCCGCCAGCTTACGCCCCTCGGTCACGGCGATGCTGTAATCAGAGGCGTACTCCACCACCTTGACGCCCCGGCTGCGGAGCAGGTCTTTTTTCCATTGCCGCGCGTCAGCGGACATATGCACAGTGACCTGAAAGCCCAGCTTCGCGCTCATGATGCCGATGGAAAGCCCCAGATTGCCGGTGGAGCCCACCGCGATGGAATACTGTGAGAACAGCTTGCGGAAGCGCTCCTCTGCCAGAATGGCGTAGTTGTCGGTCAGGTGCAGCATTCCGCTGTGCAGGGCAATGTCCTCGGCGGTTTTCAGCACCTCGTAAATGCCGCCCCGGGCTTTGATGGAGCCGGAAATGGGCAGGTGACTGTCCAACTTGACCCATACCTGCCCGGCGATATGAGTGCCGCTGCGCTCCTTCAGCACCTTCTGCATCCGGGGGATGGGCTGAACAGGGGACTCGATGATGCCGCCCGCCGCAGCGGTCTCGGGAAAGATGGCGGCAAGATAGGGCGCAAACCGCTCCAGCCGTGCGGCGGCGTCCTCAATGTCGGCCAAAGTCAGCGGGCAGGCAGCCGCAGCCTGTGCAAAGGGCAGCTTGTCCGGGTTTACCCATGCAGTCTCCTTCAGGGCGCAGAGGTCAGAGACCACGGGATATGCCGCGATCCAATCGGCAACAGAACGCCCGGAGATGCACTTGGCAGGTGAAACCATAGCGGATCCTCCTTTATATATAAAAGTAAAAGCAGATGGCGCGCCCGGCGGTTTTTGCGGAGCGCTGCATGTCTTGAATATAAAGGTTTTTACAGGAATTGTCAACCGGCTGCGCTTTGCGCCGGGCGGGTCAGAGCGCCACGATCTCGGTGGTCACCAGCTGCTGCTCTGCGCCGTAGTTCAGCTTCATGGCATAGTCGGTCAGGGCGCAGAATTCCTCTGCCTCCTTCCGGGTGGCAAAATAGTTCTCGGTAAGTACCTCGGAGCTGCCGCAGGCGTGGAAAATGGTCTTTACCACAAAGTTGCTTTCGTCCATAGTGTGCCTCTCTTTTCCAGTAGATGAGGGAGACGCTGCCGTCCCTCGGTGTAATTGCAGTATAACAGGGCAAATGTACCACAGAACGGACTTTTAACGGAAGCAGGACATATTTTTGCGCAAACCGGTCGAAAAGCTGTGCTAACCGCAAAAGCAGGAGAAACTTGGAAGGAGAGCAGCACACTGCCCAAAAACCTTGTTAAAAAACTGGCATTTTGCCATTTTTGTGTAAAGTATACAAGAATAAACACAAAAAAATGGCATTGTGCGTATTGCTATTTTAAAACTGATATATTAGAATATAAGCAAGAAGAGCGTGCAGGCGTACTGCGCGTGCCATAAGATAAATAACGACAGGAGGAACTTCTCTATGCCTATGAAAATGGGTTGGCGCTGGTATGGCGAGGGCAACGACCCCGTCACCCTGAGCGACATCAAGCAGATCCCCGGCGTGACCAGCATCGTCTGGGCACTGCACAACAAGATGCCCGGCGAGATCTGGGAAATCGACGAGATCCAGAAGGTTGCAGACCAGATCCACGCCTACGGCTTTGATATGGATGTTGTCGAGTCCGTCAACGTGCACGATGATATCAAGATCGGTCTGCCCACCCGCGACCAGTATATCGAGAATTACAAGCAGTGCATCCGCAACCTGTCCAAGTTCGGCGTCAAGGTCATCTGCTACAACTTTATGCCCATCTTCGACTGGACCCGCACCGACCTGTTCCATCCGGTAGGCGACGGCTCCACCGCACTGTTCTATGAGAAGGACAAGATCAAGGGCGATTACAAGGCGATGGCTGAGTATATCATGTCCTTCACCGAGAAGTATAATATGACCTTCCCCGGCTGGGAGCCGGAGCGCATGGCAAAGCTGGACGAGCTGTTCAAGGCCTACGCCCCTGTCACCAAGGAAAAGCTCTGGGAGAACCTGAAGTACTTCCTCGAAGCCCTGATGCCCACCTGCCGCGAGTGCGACATCAAGATGGCCATCCACATGGACGATCCCCCTTGGGATATCTTCGGCCTGCCCCGTCTGCTGGTGGACGAGCCCAGCATCGATCGCTTCCTGAAGATGGTGGACGATCCGTACAACTGCCTGACCCTGTGCACCGGCAGCCTGAACGCAAACCCCAACAATAACTGTGCCGAGATCATCCGCAAGCACTGCGACCGCATTGCCTTCGGCCACGTCCGCAATATCCACCACTTCCCCAACGGCGACTTCTCTGAGGCTGCGCACCGCGACTGCTGTGGCGAGACCGGCATCATTGAGGTGATGCGCGCTTACCATGACTGCGGCTTTGAGGGCTATATCCGCCCCGACCACGGCCGTCAGCTGTGGGAGGAAGGCCCCGGCGTCTGCCGCCCCGGCTATGGCAAGTATGACCGCGCTCTGGGCATCCAGTATATGCTGGGTATCTGGGATCTGCTGGACCGTCTGGATGAAGAAAAGAAGGGCTGATGATTATGAAGCTGTCTGATATCAAAAACGGCAATCTGTCCGCCGAGTGGGCAGAAAAGGGCTACGAGCTGCCCAAATTCGACATCGAGGCTGTCAAGGCCAAGACCCACGCCGAGCCCACTTGGGTGCACTTCGGTGCCGGCAACATCTTCCGTGCTTTCCCCGCTGCCGTGCTGAACGACGCACTGAACAGCGGCAAGTACGACCGCGGCGTCATCGTGGCCGAGAGCTTCGACTACGAGATCATCGACAAGGCTTACCAGCCCTATGATAACCTGAGCCTGCTGGTCTGCCTGAAGTCCACCGGCGAGATCGAGAAGAAGGTCATCGCTTCCGTTACCGAGAGCCTGAAGGCTGACTACTCCTTCGGTGCTGACTGGGCACGTCTGGTGGAGATCTTCCAGAACCCCAGCCTGCAGATGATCTCCTTTACCATCACCGAGAAGGGCTACGGCGTTGCTCCCGCTGACTTGGAGCGCGGCCTGACCCCCGTGCTGGCCATGGGCAAGGTCACCGCTCTGCTGTACGAGCGCTTCAAGGCCGGCAAGCTGCCCCTGACCGTCCAGAGCATGGATAACTGCTCCCACAACGGCGATAAGGTCAAGAACGCTGTCCACGCCTATGCTGCCAAGTGGGTGGAGCAGGGTCTGGTGCCCGCCGAGTTCCTGGCCTATGTGCAGGACGAGACCAAGATCACCTTCCCCTGGAGCATGATCGATAAGATCACCCCGCGCCCGGACGCAAAGGTGCAGGAAATGCTGGCAAAGGACGGCTTTGAGGACAACTATACCATCGTGACCGAGAAGCACACCTTCACCGCTCCCTTCGTCAACGCCGAGGAGACCCAGTACCTGTGCATCGAGGATCACTACACCAACGGCCGTCCTCCGCTGGAGCTGGGCGGTGTGCTGTACTGCGACCGCGAGACCGTGGACAAGATCGAGAAGATGAAGGTCTGCACCTGCCTGAACCCCCTGCACACTGCCATGTCCATCTATGGCTGCATGCTGGGTTACAACCTCATCTCTGCCGAGATGGCAGACGAGGATCTGCGCTCCTTCATCCAGAAGATCGGCTATATCGAGGCTATGCCCGTTGTGGTCGATCCCGGCGTTCTGAACCCCTACGAGTTCATCGGTGCTGTCATCAACCGCCGTCTGCCCAACCCCTTTATGCCCGATGCTCCCCAGCGTATCGCTACCGATACCTCTCAGAAGCTGGCTATCCGCTTCGGCGAGACCATCAAGGCTTACGAGGAGCGCGGTCTGGACAAGTCCAACCTTGTGTTGATCCCGCTGGTGCTGGCAGGCTATGCCCGCTACCTGAAGGGCATCGACGACAACGGCCAGCCCTTCGAGATCTCTCCCGATCCGCTGCTGGCTGAGCTGCAGGCCATCGTCAAACCCTTGGAGGTCAAGGAAGGCGAGCAGGACTTCAGCTGCCTGAAGGCTCTGTACAGCCGTGCCGATGTGTTCGGCGTGGACCTGTACGCTGTCGGTCTTGGCGAAAAGATCGAGGGCATGGTCAAGGAGCTGTACGCTGGTAACGGCGCAGTGCGCAAGACCCTGCACAAGTACACCCTTGCCCGCTAAAACTTTATAACGCTATTTCCGTGACCCACGCTGCGCTTTTGCTTTGCCGCAGCGTGGGTTTTTGTTTTGTGAAAATTGTTATGTAAAAATAGAATCCCGGAGCGTCCACAGACGCTCCGGGAGTTCGAAAGAAAAATAGATTTTCCGCTGCCCTTATTTCCGGCAGTCGTGCAGGCTGGCAGCGGGCAGGGCGCTGCTCAGCAGGCTCCATGCGGCATCCATGCTCTCGTTCAGCAGATAGGCCTGATTCCGCTGGACGTAGATGTACACCGCCTCTTTGGTGCGGTAGGCGCAGTACACGGTGTTCCAAGTGTAGCGGTTGGTGGGCTCGGTCTTGTTCTGCTCACCGGCCATCCAGACCGAAAGCCCGGCGGCGTCCAGTTCCAGCCGGTAGAAGGGACGGGGCAGACCCAGCTTTTTGATCTGCTTGGAGAGGTTGGCAAAGAAGGTACCGAAGTATACGGCGGGCAGACCGATGGCTACGATGGCCAGCACGGCGGTCAGCAGCCCGGCACCTTCCCGCTTGCCGATCTGGCTCAGGCAGATGCCGGCACACACCAGCAGAATGGCGGTGAACACCGCCGGACGCTGCCAGCCCTTGTTGTGGCGCAGCAGGTCAAAAGATGCAAAATCGTGAAAGCTTTTTTCGTCCATCTGAACGGAAACGCAAACATTCTGGGTCATAAAGTTACCCTCCTTTTTGGGCATAGTACCACATTTACCGGCAAGAAGCAAGCAAAAGATGCATCGGCGGCGGTGCATCCGGCTTGCAAACCGCCCGCAAGGCGTGGTAAAATAAGATATTATCTGGGGTGTATCTGAAAAGTCGAAAATTTAGTCTATTTCTACAAGCACAGCTGGCTTTTGCGTGAAACAGCCTTGAAATCCACAAAGGATTCCTGCGGCTATTTGCCTTAAATCCCGCTTGTGCTTGCGAAATATTCGTCATTTTCTTTGTTTTCAGATACACCTTACGAAAAAGGGGGAAGCCTTGCATGGAAAAGCGCAACTGGAAGCACAGCGTTACGCTCAAGCAGCGCATGGTGCTGTGCTTGGCAGCCTTTTTTGCGGCCTTTGCATTGCAGCTTGCCCTGAACGGCTATCAGGCACGGGCGGTGCAGCAGGTACAGGACGACCAGATGGGCAACTTTAACGCCATCAGCCGCTTTCAGGGCGGTGTGGAAAGCTCCATCAGCATTCTGGAAGCGTACCGCTGGGAGAACGGCGAGACCGAGGAAATGCTGGAAAAGCTTCAGGCAGCCTGCTCCACCAGCAACGCATGGCTGTGGCGCATCCGATCCAATATGGACGGCTTGCAGAACGTCAGCGATGAGCAGTGGGTGCTGTACGGCGCGGTGGAGACCACCTACGGCAGCTACAACACCCTGCTGGAAGAGCTGGAAGGCTACCTTTCCAGTGGGCAGGAAGCAAAGGCTTCCCAGCTGTACTACAACAAGGTCTCGGTCTGCGGCGGGTATCTGAGCCAGTACACCATGCAGCTGCTGAAAGCCTCGATTCTGGATGCCCAGACTACTTACACCGAGATCTCGGAGCTGGGCGAGCGGATCGCCCTGATGCAGATCGTGGTGGTGGCACTGTGCGTGGCGCTGGGCTGCGCCTCCGGTCTGATGGTCATGCAGCTGCTGACTCCGGTGTCTCAGATGATCGAGGCCTCCCGCGCTATCAGCCGCAGCCAGTTCGATACCCCGGACATCCCGCTGCCCAAGCAGCCGGAGATCGGCCAGCTGGCGGAGTCCTTCAACCGCATGAAGCACTCTATGGCGCAGCAGGTGAGCACCTTACAGGAGAAAAACGAGATCGAGCGGGAGTTGCATCGCCAAAAGACCGAGGCGCTGGAACTGCAGAACCGCATGGAGCGCAGCCGGTTGCAGCAGCTGCGCAGCCAGATCGACCCGCATTTTCTGTTCAACACCCTGAACGTCATCCAGCAGATGGCGGGCACAGAGTCCGCCTACCGCACGCAGGCGCTCATTATGGCGCTTTCCCATCTGCTGCGTTACAGCCTGATGAGCAACGATGAGCAGGTGCCCCTCTCCCGGGAGGTGCGCGTTGTGGACGAGTACTACTCCATCTACCATGTGCGTTTTGGCGACCGGGTGCAGATGGAGTGGGCGTTCTCGGATTCGCTGGATCTGACCGAGACGATGGTGCCGTCCTTTATCTTGCAGCCCATCGTGGAAAACGCTTTCAAGCACGGCATCTGCCCCAAGGAAGAGGGCGGCGTGGTGCGCATCCGCATGATTCCCCTGCGGGAAAAAGGTCTGCTGTGCATCCGGGTGCTGGACAACGGCGTTGGCATTGAGCCGGAGCAGCTGGAACAGCTGCGCATGGCATTGGAGCAGCCCGCGCCCCGCTGGGAGCATATCGGTATTTATAATGTGGCTGCCCGTCTGCGGCTGCTGGATGCCCGCTGCCGGGTGGTGGTGCGCTCCCGGCCGGGGCGGGGAACTGCGGTGATCCTGTATCTGCCGCTGGTGGAGAATGAGGAGGAATTTGAGGAATGATTCGTCTGTTGATCGCGGATGATGAGAGGATGGAGCGGGAGGCGCTGGCGGATATCGTCATGCGCCGGTTCGAGCATGAGGTGACGGTGGAGATGGCGGAAAATGGCCGCAAAGCCGCCGACACCGCCGTGCTCTGGGAAGCAGACCTGATTTTGATGGACATCGAGATGCCGGGCATGAACGGCCTGGATGCCGCCCGCGCGGTGCTGGAGCAGCGGCCGGAGTGCAAGGTGATCTTCATCACGGCGTACAGCCTGTTCCAGTACGCCCACGAGGCGGTGCATCTGGGTGCCTGCGACTATCTGCTGAAGCCGGTGGACCCGGACGAGACCGAGGCCGCCATCCGCCGCGCCATCCGGCAGATCGAGGCCGGGCGCCGTCTGGCCGAGCTGGCTGCGGAAGCCCCGGAGCCGGAAACCGCCCCGGAGCAGGAGGCCGAGCCCGCCGGGGAAGGGGAGAGCGACCGCAACGCACTGGTGATGGACCATGTACGCAAGTATATGGAAGATAACTATATGGCCGACCTCTCGCTGGACAGCGTGAGCGAAATTTTGCACATCAGCCCGGCGTACCTTTCGGCGCAGTTCAAAAAATACCAGAAGATGAATTTTCTGGACTGTCTGACCGAGCTGCGCATCAACGCAGCTAAAGAACTGCTGGCCGACCCCTTCCGCTCCGCAGCGGAGGTAGCCTCTATGGTGGGCTACGAGGACGCCAGTTACTTTGCCCGCGCCTTTAAAAAGCGCACCGGTATGACCCCCACCCAGTACCGGAAGGAAGCGGCAAAGGCAGCCCGGGAGGCGCGGCTGTGACCCGCCGTCAGCTGCTGCGTCTGCTTGCGGCAGCCCCGGCGCTGGCAGTTACAGGCTGTACGGCGCAGTCTGCTTCTTCGCAGCAGGAGAAGCCGCTCATCCTGCGCTATGCGGAGAACCAGCCGGAGGACTACCCCACCAGCAAGGCGGCAAAGGCCTTTGCCGAACTTGTGGCGCAGCGCACGGGCGGCCGGGTGAAGGTGCTGGTTTACAGCGGGGCGGAACTGGGCGCAGAGCAGAGCGTCATCCAGCAGATGCAGTTCGGCGGGGTGGATTTTTCCCGCGTGTCCCTGAGCCAGCTGGCAGAGTACGAGCCGGAACTCAGCGTATTGCAGTTGCCCTACCTGTACAGCGATGCCCAGCAGATGTGGCGGGTGCTGGACGGCGACATCGGCGATGAGTTTCTGGCCATACTGGATGGGATGGACTTGGTAGGGCTTTCGTGGTTCGATGCCGGTGTGCGCAGCTTCTACACCCGGGAAAAGGTGACCGGGCTGGATGATTTGCAGGGGCTGACCATCCGGGTGCAGGAGTCGGACATGATGAGCGACATGATCACCGCGTTGGGCGCAAAGCCGGCGCAGGTGGTGTACAGCAAGGTGTATGCCGCCCTGCATAATGCCGAGATCGATGGGGCAGAGAACAACTGGCCCAGCTACGAAGTGATGGGACACTACGAGGTGGCGCCCTTTTTCCTGAAGGACGAGCACACCCGGGTGCCGGAGGTGCAGCTGGCCAGCCCAGCGGTGATGGAAAAGCTTGCCGCATTGGACGAGAGCTTTCCGGAGGTGATCCGTGCCTGCGCCCGGGAGAGCGCGCAGACAGAGCGAGAGCTCTGGGCACGGCGGGAGGCGAACGCAGAGCAGAATATGCGCAAGCGAGGCATCTGCGTCACCGAGCTGGACGATGCCGAAAAAGCCCGCTTCCGCGCAGCGGTGCAGCCCATGTACGATGGGTTTTCTGCCCAGCAGGAATTGATCGACCGGATACAGAAAAGCTGAAAAAGACACCCTGAGAAGTGCCCGGACGGACATTTTTCGGGGTGTTGCTTTTTTGCTATGAATGCAGGAATGTATCCAACTAGTCAGTAGTGTTGCACAAACAAGATAGAAAACGATTGTGCAATATGGCAAAAACAATCTTGACATTCTTTCGAAAAACAGGACATTTTTCGAAAGCTCTTGTTTCATTTCGGAAAATTTGCTAAAGTGTGTACAGTCAATGAACGAAAGCTCCGGCACCTGTGCGCCCGGAGAATTTCACAATTATTTAAGGAGGACGATTCCTATGAAAATGATCTCTCGTCGTAGCTTTATGGCCGTTGCCGGTGCAGCTACCGCTGCTGTTGCTCTGACCGCCTGCGGTGGTTCCAAGAGCGGCTCCACTTCTACCGCTGCTTCCACCTCTACCGCAGCTTCTGCTTCTGCTGCTGCCGGTGATGCAGCAGCTGCTGCCAACGATCCCAAGGTGACTCTGGTCTACGCCGAGGTCAACCCGCTGGATACCATCGTTGGCCAGACCGGTTCTCACTTCAAGGAGAAGGTCGAGGAGCTGAGCGGCGGTTCTGTGGTCGTCGATGTGCAGGCATCCGGTGTGCTGGGCTCTGAGAACGACGTTCTGGACGCTATTCTGGGCGGCTCTACCTCCATCGATATCAGCCGTATCTCTGCTTTCGCTCTGACCAGCTACGGCTGCAACAAGTCCAAGCTGCTGTCCATCCCCTTCACCTTCAACAACCGCGCTCACTTCTGGAACTTTGCCAACAGCGATCTGGCTCCTGAGTTCCTGAACGAGCCCCAGGAGCTGGGCCTGCCCGTTCGCGGCCTGTTCTACGGCGAGGAGGGCTTCCGTCACTTCTTCACCGTCAAGCCCGTTGCAACCATCGATGATCTGAAGGGCATGAAGCTGCGTGTGTCCAACGACCCTGTTATGAACGGCATGGTCGAGGGTCTGGGCGCTAACCCCACCGTCGTTGCTTTCGGCGAGCTGTACAGCGCACTGCAGACCGGCGTTGTGGATGGCGCTGAGCAGCCCATCGCAAACTACAAGTCCAATGCCTTCCCCGAGGTTGCTAACAACCTGATCCTGGACGGCCACACTCTGGGCGCTGTGCAGGCTGTTATCACCGACAACGCATGGGGCAAGCTGACTGCTAACCAGCAGGCTGCTGTTATGGCTGCTGCTGCCGACACCCAGAAGTTCAACGCTGATCTGTCTGAGACCGCTGAGAACAAGGTTCTGGAAGAGCTGCGCTCCTCCGGCTGCAACGTTGTGGATGTGGACGACAAGACTCCCTGGCAGGAAGCTTGCGCTAAGGTCATCAAGGACAACACCTCTGATCAGGCTGAGCTGTACCAGAAGCTGCTGGACATGAAGGCATAAGCTGGCTTTCCATCCAATCTAAGTAGTACATTGCCCGGCGGGGGCCCACGGGAATACGCCCGCAGGCTTCGCCGGGTTTTTATATGGAGGAATTTCTATGCCGAAAATCTTTACCACTCTGGATAAGATCAGACCGGCGTACGACTTTACCTACAAGGTGGTTCTGTTCATCTGCAAGATCCTGCTGATCGCAGATATCCTCATTACCACGATGTCGGTCATTGGCCGTTACGTCCCCTTTATCCCGGACCCCTCCTGGTCTGAGGAGGTCGTTCTGACCTGCATGAGCTACATGGCTGTGCTGAGCGCTGCGCTGGCCATCCGCCGCGGCGCACACATCCGCATGACTGCCTTTGATATGTACCTGCCCAAGAAAGTGGTCAAGGCGCTGGACATCCTGTCTGACGTGGCCGTGATGATCCTTGGTGTGGTGATGATGGCGGTCGGCTGGAACTACGCCACCACGCTGGGCGGCCGTGGCTTCTATGTTTCCATGCCTTGGCTGAGCCGCTTCTGGATGTACTTCCCGGTGCCGCTGGCCGGTGTTGCCATGATCATCTTCGAGATCGAGTCGCTGTATAACCATATCAAGAGCTTTTTTGTAAAGGAGGAAATGTAATATGACAGTTCAGACACTGGCAATCATTGTCCTTCTTGTCAGCTTCTTTGTTATGATCTTCCTGCGCTTCCCCATTGCATACGCCGTTGGTCTGTCCAGCGTGCTGTGCATGCTGGTGCAGGGTCAGGCACTGACCGACGTCTGCCGCCTGATGGTCAAGGGCATCTCCTCCTTCAGCCTGATGGCTGTGCCGTTCTTTATCACCATGGGCGTGCTCATGGGCTCCGGCGGCATCTCTGAAAAGCTGATCGCACTGGCTGACGCCTGCGTGGGCTGGATGCGCGGCGGCATGGCCATGGTCAACATCGTGGCTTCCTACTTCTTCGGCGGCATTTCCGGTTCCGCTTCCGCCGATACCGCTTCCATCGGCTCTATCATGATCCCCATGATGGTGGATCAGGGCTACGGTGCAGACTTCTCCACCGCTGTTACCATCACCTCCTCCTGCGAGGGTCTGCTGGTTCCCCCCAGCCATAACATGGTCATCTACGCTACCACCGCCGGTGGTATCTCCGTGGGCAGCCTGTTCCTGGCCGGTTACCTGCCCGGCGCTCTGCTGGCTATCGTGCTGATGATCGGCTCCTACATCATCTCGGTCAAGCGCAACTACCCCAAGGGTGATCCCTTCAGCATCAAGGCTTTTGTCAAGCAGCTGGGCACTTCCATCTGGGCACTGGCCGCTGTCATCATCGTGGTGTTCGGCGTTGTCGGCGGTGTGTTTACCGCTACCGAGTCCGCTGCTATCGCCGTTATCTACTCTCTGCTCGTTTCTGTGTTCGTCTATAAGGGTCTGGACTGGAAGGGCGTGTGGCACGCTCTGGACGAGTGCGTCAACACCCTGTCCATCGTGCTGATCCTGATCGCTACCTCTGCAGTGTTCGGCAACTGCCTGACCATGCTGCATGTGCCTGATCTGGCAGCAACCGCCATCACCGACCTCACCGATAACCCCTACATCATTGCACTGCTCATCGACCTGATCCTGCTGGTGCTGGGCATGATCATGGATATGGCTCCCATCATCCTGATCGCTACCCCCATCCTGCTGCCTATCGCCACCTCCATCGGCATCGATCCCATCCAGTTCGGTATCATCGTGGTTCTGAACTGCGGCATCGGTCTGCTGACTCCTCCCGTTGGCTCCGTTCTGTTCATCGGCTCTGCCGTTGCAAAGCGCCCCATGGAGAAGGTGGTCAAGGCAACCCTGCCGTTCTACCTGTGCATGTTCATTGCACTGCTGCTGCTGACCTACATCCCCGACATCAGCCTTGCTATCCCCAAGCTGCTGGGCGGCTATGTAAGTCCTATTGCAAACCCGCTGGGCCCTGTGTTCATCCACTAAGCGCAGCATAAGGGAAACCCCTTGCATCTTTAAGACCGGAGCCTGTCAGCCCTTTGGGCTGCGGGCCCCGGTCTTTTTTGCGTGTGCACCAAAATGCGGACAGCTTGCACGGCGGGGAACACTATGATACAATAAAGTGTATAGAAGCTTGGAAGGGGAGAGAACACTATGGAGCAAAAACGCCTGTGTCCGTTCTGCATGGGGGAACTGCCGCCTGCGGCGACCGTCTGCCCCCATTGTGGGAAGATCTTAGAGGGATGCAACCCGGCGGGCTGCCTGCCGGTGGGTACGGTGCTGGCCGGGCGCTACACCGTGGGCGAGATGCGCAGTCTGGACGGCGAGGGTGTGCTGTACAGCGGCGTGGAGAATCTGGGTGCTTTCCGGGTGACTATCAAAGAGTACCTGCCCGTCACCCTTTCTGCGGAGCGGGGTGCGGACTGCGTCCTGCGCCCCAAGCAGGGGAGCGAGGTGCTGTTCAAGACCACCCGCATGGACTTTGCAGACCTGTACCGCGCCGTCCAGCGCATTACCCCCGCCAGCGGTCTGGAGGCTGTGCTGGACGTGGTGGAGGCCAACAACACCGTGTATGCGGTGCTGGAAAACCTGGGCGGCACCCCGCTGGAGCAATGGCTGGAAAACCGTCCCGCTCCGGTGCAGGCAGAGGAGGCCTGCGCCATGCTGCGGCCGGTGTTTGAGGGCGTGGCGGCCATGCACAAGGCAGGGCTGGTGCACCGCGGCATCTGCCCGGAGAATATCCGGGTGATGTCGGATGGCCGCTGCCGTCTGGCCGGGTACGCCACCGTGGGTCTGCGCACCGCAGGCAGCGGTCTGCACGAGCAGCTGTACGAGGGTTACTCCGCGCCGGAGCAGTACACCACCGCCGAGTTTGAGGGGCGCTACACCGACGAATACAGCCTTGCCGCCGTCTTTTACCGCATGGTGTGCGGGCAGGCACCCATGCCCGCTGCCCAGCGTGTGGTGTCGGACTCTAACCCCCGGGCACGCACCGTAGAGCCTGCCGTACCGGCCTATGTTTCCGATGTATTGCAGCTGGGGCTGCGGCTCAAGGTCATGGAGCGCATCCAGACCGTGCCGCAGCTGTATCAGGCGCTTTCTTCCAAGGAATATACCGCCGAGCTGACCCGCACCATGAAGCCGGAGACCCCGATGCATCCGGCGCGGACAGAGCAGAGCGGGCAGGGCAGGGAACACCTGCTCAGTTTGAAAGGGCTGCTGGCGGGCATTCTGATCCTGCTTTCCGTTTTGATCTTGCTCACCCTGTGGGGCATCGTGAGCAGCAAGGAGGAACAAACTCCCTCTTCGGAGCCGAGCTCGGAAGCTGCCAGCAGCGAGGAAATGAAGCCCCAGAACCTTGTGCCCAACTTTGTGGGCATTGACTACGAACAAATCAAGAATAACCGCGAGTACACCAGTATGTACCTGTTCCGGGCGGTGCTGGAGTACAGCGATACCGTGCCTTCCGGGCAGGTCATCCGGCAGGAGCCGGAGGCCGGCGAGGTGATGGAGAACGGCGAGGTGATCCAGATCGTGGTCAGTCAGGGCCCGGAGAAGGTGGAGATGCCCAAGATCATCGGTGCATCGCAGGATAAGGCCATTGAGATCCTGAGCAGCCGGGGGCTTGTGGCCAGCTGCTTTATGGTAGTGAACGATGGCTCCTACGCTACGGGCTGTGTGGTCTCTGCCAGCGAGGAAGAGGGCGCTATGGTCACGGTGGGTACGGTGATCACCGTGTATATCGCCGCAGACCCCAGTGTGCAGATCACTGCCACCCCGGAGGAGCCTGCCGCTACCGAGCCTACCACCCCGGAAACGCCCCCGGAGGGCAGTACAGAGCCGGAATACGATACCAATTAACAGCATACAACAAAAGCAGAAGCGGGAGCCTTGAACGGGCTCCCGCTTCTGCTTGTTTAGGATAGGAAAGAGAATGGCAAATTAAAGGTTCGAGTAGCCCATCAGGCAGCGGTCCACCTCGGCGGCGCAATCGCGGCCTTCGCGCAGACCCCACACCACAAGGCTCTGGCCGCGGCGCATATCGCCACAGACGAAAACCTTGTCCACGTTGGTCTTAAAGCTGTGGTCGGCTACATTGCCCCGGGCGGTCAGCTCCACCCCAAAGGCATCGGCTGTGTAGTTTTCGCAGCCGGTAAAGCCTGCGGCGATAAACGCCAGCTGGCAGTCGTAGGTAAATTCCTTACCGGTGGGCACCATGCTGGTGCGGCCGGTCTCGGGGTCGCGCTCCGGCTTCAGGCAGCTGATGACGGCACCGGTCAGGTTGCCGGCCTCGTCCTTCAAAAACTCCTTGACGGTAGTCTGGTACACACGCGGGTCCTTGCCGAACTTTGCAATGCACTCGGTCTGGCCATAGTCCACCTTCAGCACCCGGGGCCACTCCGGCCACGGGTTTGCGGCGGTGCGCTCGACAGGGGGCTGCGGCATCATTTCCAGCGCCATCAGGTCGGTGCAGCCCTGCCGCAGAGCAGTGCCCTGACAGTCGTTGCCGGTGTCGCCGCCGCCGATGACCAGCACATTTTTGCCGGCTGCGTTGATGGCCTTGCCGTCTGCAAAACCCGAGTCCAGCAGGCTCTTGGTCACGCTGGTCAGGTAGTCCACGGCAAAGTGCACGCCCTTGGCGTCCCGGCCGGGCACGTTCAGGTCGCGGGGCTTTTTTGCGCCGCAGCACAGCACTACGGCATCAAAATCTGCCAGTAACTGCTCGGCGGGCACGGTACCGCCCACATCCATGCCGGTGCGGAACACAACACCTTCGGCCTGCATCAGCTTGACCCGGCGCTCGATGACCGCCTTATCCAGCTTCATGTTGGGGATGCCGTACATCAGCAGACCGCCCACACGGTCGGCGCGCTCAAACACCGTAACGGCGTGGCCGCGCTTGTTCAGATACTCTGCCACCGAAAGCCCCGCAGGGCCGCTGCCCACCACGGCAACGCTTTTGCCGGTACGGGTCGGCGGCGGGGTGGCAGTCAGCCAATTTTTGGCGTAGGCCGTCTCAATGATGGCGTGCTCGTTTTCGCGCACGGTGACGCTGCTGCCGGTCACATCCCCGCAGGTGCAGGCGGCCTCACACAGGGCGGGGCACACCCGGCTGGTAAACTCCGGGAAGCGGTTGGTGGCCATCAGGCGGTGGAGCGCAAGCTCCCACTTGCCGTGGTACACCAGATCGTTCCACTCCGGGATGAGATTGTTCAGCGGACAGCCGGAGGCCATGCCGCCGATCATCATGCCTGCCTGACAGAAGGGCACGCCGCAGTCCATGCAGCGGGCGGCCTGTGTCTGCTGCTGTTCCCGCGAGAGCCAGATGTGGAACTCGTTAAAATTTTCAAGGCGCTCCAGCGGTGCAACGTCCGTGCTGGTCTTGCGCGCATAATCCATAAATCCTGTTGTCTTACCCATGCTGCTGCCCCTCCTTACTTATGCTTCTGCACTGCATAAAATGCTTCGATCTGTGCCTGCTCGCCGTCCAGACCACGCTCCTCCACCGAGGCGATGACCCGCAGCATGCGGTCGTAATCGTAAGGCAGCACCTTTTTGAATTTGGGCAGGAACGCGCTGAAATTGTCCAAGATCTCCTTGCCGCGCGGAGAGCCGGTGGCCTCCACATGGGCGCGGATCAGCTCCTTCAGGGTGGCAACATCGTACTTGTGCTCCACCGGCTCCAGGCTGACGGTCTCCTTGTTCACCCGCTGGTAGAAGTCCCAGTTTTCGTCCAGCACATAGGCAATGCCGCCGGTCATACCGGCTGCAAAGTTCTTGCCGGTCTGTCCCAGCACCACCACGGTGCCGCCGGTCATGTACTCACAGCCGTGGTCGCCCACGCCCTCCACAACGGCAGTCGCGCCGCTGTTGCGCACACAGAAGCGCTCGCCGGCCACGCCGGAGATGAACGCCTTGCCGCTGGTAGCGCCGTACAGCGCCACGTTGCCGGTGATGATGTTCTCCTCGGGCTTGAAGTCGATGCCCTGCGGCGGACGCACAACGATCTTGCCGCCGGAAAGGCCCTTGCCCATGTAGTCGTTGCAGTCACCCACCAGCTCCAGCGTCAGACCATTGGGGATAAAGGCACCAAAGCTCTGGCCGCCAGCACCGGTGCAGTGCACGGTGTACACATCGTCCGGCAGATCGTTGCCGTATTTGCGGGTGATCTCGCTGCCAAAGATGGCACCAAAGGCGCGGTCCACGTTGGAAACATTCAGGCTGACGCTCTGGGGAGCCTTGCTGCCCAGCTTGAACTTCTTCATCAGCACCTTCATGTCCAGCGTGTTTTCCAGATGGAAGTCGTAGCTGTCCTCCTTGATAAAGTGGACGTTGCTGTTTGCAATGGCGGGGTTGTGCAGGATGCAGTCCAGATCCAGCTTTGCTGCGCGGCTGCCCGGGGCGGCGGGCTTGACCCGCAGTAGGTCGGTGCGGCCCACCAGCTCGTCCACGGTGCGCACGCCCAGCTTTGCCATGTACTCTCGCAGCTCCTCTGCCACAAAGGTGAGGTAGTTGATGATGTACTCCGGCTTGCCCTTGAAGTTCTTGCGCAGCTCGGGGTTCTGGGTGCAGATGCCCATGGGGCAGGTGTCCAGATTGCACACACGCATCATCACACAGCCCTCGGCCATCAGCAGGGTAGTGCCGAAGCCGAACTCCTCGGCGCCCAGCATACAGCTGATGGCCACATCCCGGCCGGACAGCAGCTTGGAGTCGCTCTCAATGCGCACGCGGGTGCGCAGACCGTTCAGGATCAGGGTCTGGTGGGTCTCGGCGATGCCCAGCTCCCAAGGCAGACCTGCGTGCTTGATGGAGGTACGGGGCGCAGCACCGGTGCCGCCGTCATAGCCGGACACCAGAATGACCTGTGCGCCGCCCTTGGCAACACCGGCGGCAATGGTGCCCACACCGGCCTCGCTGACCAGCTTGACGTTGATGTTAGCGCTGCGGTTGGCGTTTTTCAGATCGTAGATCAGCTCTGCCAGATCCTCGATGGAGTAGATATCGTGGTGGGGCGGGGGAGAGATCAGGCCCACGCCGGTGGTGCTGTGGCGGGTCTTGGCGATCCACGGGTACACCTTGGCACCGGGCAGGTTGCCGCCCTCGCCGGGCTTTGCGCCCTGTGCCAGCTTGATCTGGATCTCCTCGGCGCTGACCAGATATTTGCTGGTCACGCCAAAGCGGGCAGAGGCCACCTGCTTGATCTTGGAATTGCTCTCGCTGTGGTAGCGCTCCTCAGGCTCGCCGCCCTCACCGGTATTGCTGCGGCCGCCCAGACGGTTCAGGGCAATGGCAATGGTCTCGTGCGCCTCACTGCTCAGTGCGCCGTAGCTCATGGCAGCGCCCTTGAACCGCTTGACGATGCTGGAGACCGGCTCTACTTCCTCCAGCGGGATGCCGCCGTCTGCGGCGTAGTTGAAGTCCAGCAGACTGCGCAGATGCACGCCCTCGGCGCCCATGTTGTCCACCGTCTGGGTGAACTGCTTGAAGGTGTCGTAATCGCCGGTGCGGCAGGCTTTCTGGAACAGGTGGATGGTCTGGGGGTTGAACAGGTGCTCTTCCTTGCCGCTGCGGAACTTGTGGGCACCGCTGTCGGCAAGCTCCATGTTGATATCCAGCCCCAGCGGGTCAAAGGCGGCGTTGTGCAGCGCCTCCACATCGGCCTGAATGTCTGCCATGCTGATGCCGCCCACGCGGCTCACCGTGCCGGTGAAGTATTTGTCGATGACCTCCTTCGAGATGCCTACAGCCTCAAAGATCTGGCTACTCTGGTAGCTCTGGATGGTGGAAATGCCCATCTTGGAGGCAATCTTCACAATGCCGCTGAGGATGGCGTTGTCGTAGTCCTGCACAGCGGCGTAATAGTCCTTGTCCAGCAGACCCTCGTCGATCAGCTGGCCGATGGTCTCGTGTGCCAGATAGGGGTTGATGGCGCAGGCACCGTAGCCCAGCAGGGTGGCAAAGTGGTGCACCTCCCGGGGCTCGGCGCTTTCCAAAATCAGCGCCAGTGCGGTGCTCTTTTTGGTGCGGATGAGGTACTGGGACACTGCCGAAACAGCCAGCAGGCTGGGGATGGTCACATGGTATTCATCCACGTCACGGTCGGACAGGATGATGATGTTCGCACCCTCCTTGTAGGCGCGGTCTACCTCCAGAAATACCCGGTCGATGGCCTTTTCCAGACTGGTGTTCTTGTAGTAGTTGATGGACACCGTGGCCACCTTGAAGCCCGGCACGTTCATGTACTTGATCTTCAACAGGTCGGTGTTGGTCAGGATGGGGTTGTGCACCTTGAGCACCTTGCAGTTCTCCGGCTTATCCTCCAGCAGGTTGCCGTGGGCACCGATGTAAACGCTGGTGGAGGTGACCACCTTTTCCCGGATGGCGTCGATAGGCGGGTTCGTCACCTGCGCGAACCGCTGCTTGAAGTAGTTGAACAGCGGGGGATGCTGGCTGCTGAGCACAGCCAGCGGGGTGTCGGTACCCATGGCACCGGAAGGCTCTGCGCCCGCCCGCGCCATGGCAAGGATCATGGTGTTCACGTCCTCGTACTTGTAGCCGAACACCTTCTGCAGCCGGGTCAGCTGCTCGCCGGTGTAGCCTTCCACCTTCACGTTGGGGATCTTCAGCCCGCTCAGCTGCACCAGATTGCGGTCGATCCACTCGCCGTAGGGCTCACGGCTGGCGTAAAGCTCCTTCAGCTTTTCATCGTCCACCACTTCGCCCTTGACGGTATCCACCAGCAGCATCTTGCCGGGACGCAGGCGCTCCTTGACCAGAATGTTCTCCGGGTCGCATTCCAGCACGCCCACCTCAGAGGACAGGATCATGCGTCCGTCCTTGGTGATGTAGTAGCGGCTGGGGCGCAGACCGTTGCGGTCCAGCACCGCGCCCATCACATCGCCGTCCGAGAACAGGATGGCGGCGGGGCCGTCCCACGGCTCCAGCATGGTGGCGTAGTACTGGTAGAAATCCCGCTTTTTCTGGCTGATGTTCTTGTTGTTCTCCCACGGCTCGGGGATGGTGATCATCACGGCCAGCGGCAGATCCATGCCGTTCATCACCATAAACTCCAGAGTGTTATCCAGCATGGCGGAGTCCGAACCGGAGGTGTTGATGATGGGCAGGATCTTGTTCATATCGTCCTGCAGAATGGGGCTGGAGATGCTCTCCTCACGCGCCAGCATGGCGTCGGTGTTGCCCTTGATGGTGTTGATCTCGCCGTTGTGCAGGATGAAGCGGTTGGGGTGTGCACGCATCCAGCTGGGGTTGGTGTTGGTAGAAAAGCGGCTGTGCACCATGCCGATGGCGGATTCATAATCCGGGTCCTGTAAGTCGGCGTAGAAGCGGCGCAGGTCGTGCACAAGGAACATACCCTTATACACGATGGTGCGGCTGGACAGGCTGGGCACATAGGTGCCGTTGCTGGCCTGCTCGAACACGCGGCGCACGATGTACAGGCGGCGGTCAAACTCGATGCCCTTGCTTACCTTGGCGGGCTTTTTGATGAAGCACTGCCAGATGGCGGGCATGCAGTCCCGCGCCTTCTGCCCCACGGCATCGGGGTCTACGGGCACTTCGCGCCATGCCAGAAACTCCAGCCCCTCCTTGCGGGTGACCACCTCGAACAGCTTCATGGCCTGTGCCCGCAGGTGCTCGTTCTGGGGGAAGAAGAACATACCCACGCCGTACTCCCGCTCGTTGCCCAGCCGGATGTTCAGCTCCTCGGCCACCTTGGAGAAGAACTTGTGGCTGATCTGCAGCAGGATGCCCACGCCGTCGCCGGTCTTGCCCTCGGCGTCCTTACCGGCGCGGTGCTCCAGCCGCTCCACGATGGACAGTGCATCGTCCACCGTCTGGTGGCTTTTACGTCCCTTGATGTCCACCACAGCGCCGATGCCGCAGGCATCGTGCTCGAACTGTGGGTCGTACAGACCAAGGGTGGTTTTCTGCTCTGTAAAGTTTTCCATAGTCTTTCCCATCCTTTTTACTTGTTTACCGGGGGCTGCGGCACCCTCCGCAGCTTTTTATCCCCTGCAAAAAGAAAAAAGCGCCCCGCAAGGGCATAGGATGCCCCTGCGGAACGCCTTTGTTCCGATACCTGATATTATACAGATTCCTGAAAAATCTTCAAGTGACAGCTGCACCAAATATGCTACACACATTGCGCCGCTTCTTGTGCGAAACGCCGCGAGCCCCCGCAGCTGTGCGCGGTATACAAGCAAAACCGCCGCACCCGGCGTTGTGCACGCGGGTACGACGGTTTGGAGGAATTTGCCCTGAGTGATGCGGAACACTCAGGACTCAGGAATGCTTTGATTTGCGGGTGAAGAACTATCCGCAGGCCAGCAGCAGGGAGCCCAGGCTTGCCAGCACACCGGCCATCCAGCCGGTGGTGCCGGTCTGGGGCAGGGTGGGCACTGCCGGGGCAGCGGGCTGTGCGGCGGCGGGAGCTTCCGTGTGGGGAGCCTGAGCCGGGGCGTCGGATGCGGCGGCAGCTTCGGTGCCGTTGGTGTCGTCAGAGTCAGCCGGGGCTTCCGGGGCGGAGGCGTCTGCGTCGGGGTCCGGTGCCAGAGAGATCTCTTCCACCGGCAGAACCGCCAATTCTGAGTTGCGGGTTTGTTGTAAAATAACCAAACGAAACCTCACCCGCCCAGAATGGCCTGCAGGTCGGCTTCCGGGGTGGCAATGGGCTTGAGGCCGTACCGTTCCTGCAGGGTGCGCACCACCCCCGGCGAGAGGAACGGGGGCAGGGTAGGCCCCAGCCGGATGTTCCGGATGCCCAGCGCCAGCAGCGCGATGAGGATGCACACGGCCTTCTGCTCAAACCAGCACAGCACCAGCGAGAGGGGCAGGTCGTTGACGCCGCAGCCAAAGGCGTCGGCCAGCGCCAATGCGATGCGGATGGCGCTGTAGGCGTCATTGCACTGGCCCACGTCCAAGATGCGGGGCAGGCCGGTGCCCGGCACGGTGCCAAGGGGCAGGTCGTTCAGGCGGAACTTGCCGCAGGCCAGGGTCAGCAGGATGGTGTCGGGCGGGGTAAGGCGGGCAAACTCGGTGTAGTAGCGGCGGCTGGGCCGGGTACCGTCGCAGCCGCCCACCAGAAAGAAGTGCCGCAGCTTACCGTCCCGCACCGCCTGCACGATCTCGTCCGCGTGCTGCAGCACGGCGGTGCGGGCAAAACCGGTGGTCACCGTGGAGCCGCCGTTCAGGCCGGGTAGCAGGGTGTCCTGCGCGTAGCCGCCCAGCTCCAGCGCCTTTTCGATCACCGGGGAAAAGTCGCGCCCTTCATCGATGTGGGGCACGCCGGGGTAAGCCACCACCGAGGTGGTGAACACCCGGTCGGCGTAGCTGGCGCGCAGGGGCATGATGCAGTTGGTGGTGAACAGGATGGGCGCGGGGATGTCCTCGAACTCCCGCTGCTGGTTCTGCCATGCGGTGCCAAAGTTGCCCTTGAGGTGGGGGTAGCGGCGCTTCAGCTCCGGGTAGCCGTGGGCGGGCAGCATCTCCGAGTGGGTGTAGACGTTGACGCCCCGGCCTGCAGTCTGTTCCAGCAGCTGCTGTGCGTCGTAGAGGTCGTGGCCGGAAATCACGATGAACGGCCCCTTTTCAATGGTCAGGGGCACCTGCACCGGTTCCGGATCGCCAAACGCGCCGGTGTTGGCCGCGTCCAGCAGCTCCATGCAGCGGTAGCTGGCTTCTCCTGTGGCCTGCACCAGCTGCCACAGGGCGTCGGTGGTCTGGCCGGGGTCGCCCACGGCCTGCAGGGCGGTACAGAAGAACCGGTCCAGCTCCGGGTCGATGCGGCCCAGCACCCGGGCGTGGTAGTTGTAGGCGGCCATGCCCCGCAGGCTGAACAGCACAAAGCATTTCAGGCTGCGCCGGTCGGCATCCGGTTCCCGCCAGAGGGCCTGCATGTCGTAGTCCGGGCCGGTGCCGGGGCTGGCGTCGTGCACCCGGCGGGTCAGCGCGTCCACGGCGGCGGGGTCAAAGTTCACGTTGGTAATGGTGGTGAACAGCCCCTGCATCAGCAGCCGGGCCTGTTCCGGGGCCGGGCCGCGCCCCGCCGCGATGAGCTGCCCGGCAAACGCGATGAGCGCCCCGGTGAGCCGGTCCTGTGCGGCGGCTGTCTCGGCCGACTTGCCGCACACCCCCGCTGCGCCGGTGCAGGCGGTGCAGCCCGCCGCCTGCTCACACTGAAAACAAAACATCTGCTCGTCCATACAAAACTCCCTTTCTGCCATAAGGTACTGCCAGTGTGGGCAGAGCGGGGCGGGATTATACCAAAAAAGAGCCGCACCCCTGCGGGCGCGGCTCTTGGACGATGCAGTATGACTTAGTAGGTGATGCCCTGTGCCATCATGGCGGTAGCAACCTTCAGGAAGCCGGCGCAGTTTGCACCGACCATCAGGTTGCCCTCAGAACCAGCAGCCACAGAAGCGTCGTAGGAAGCGTGGAAGATGCCCTCCATGATGCCCTTCAGCTTGGTATCCACTTCCTCAAAGCTCCAGCTCAGGCGCTCGGAGTTCTGGCTCATCTCCAGACCGGAGGTGGCCACGCCGCCTGCGTTGGAAGCCTTTGCAGGTCCGTACAGGATGCCGTTGGACAGGTAGACCTCGATGGCCTCCGGGGTGCTGGGCATGTTGGCGCCCTCGCACACGACGGTGCAGCCGCCCTTCACCAGAGCCTCAGCGGACTCCTTGTTGATCTCGTTCTGGGTAGCGCAGGGCAGGGCGATGTCGCAGGGGACAGTCCAAACCTGGGTGCAATCAGCCACATAGGTAGCACCGGCGTGGGTCTCGGCGTACTCCTTGATGCGGCCGCGGCGCACTTCCTTCAGATCCTTGACGTAAGCCAGATCAATGCCGTTGGGGTCGTAGACGTAGCCGTTGGAGTCGGACATGGTGACCACCTTGGCGCCCATCTGGGTCGCCTTTTCGCAGGCGTAGATAGCCACGTTGCCGGAGCCGGAGATGACCACGGTCTTGCCCTGGAGGCTGTCGTTCCGCATGCACTTCAGGGCCTCAGCGGTGAAGTAGCACAGGCCGTAGCCGGTAGCCTGGGTACGGGCCAGAGAACCACCAAAGGTCAGGCCCTTGCCGGTGAGCATACCGCCCTGGAAGCTGTTGGTCAGGCGCTTGTACTGGCCGAACATGTAGCCGACCTCACGGCCGCCGACACCGATATCACCGGCGGGGCAGTCCACGAACTGGCCGATGTGGCGGTACAGCTCGGTCATAAAGCTCTGGCAGAAGCGCATGACTTCCATGTCGCTCTTGCCGTGGGGGTCGAAGTCAGAGCCGCCCTTGCCGCCGCCCATGGGCAGGGTGGTCAGGCTGTTCTTGAAGGTCTGCTCGAAGCCCAGGAACTTCAGGATGCCCTGATTGACAGAGGGATGGAAGCGCAGGCCGCCCTTGTAGGGGCCGATGGCGCTGTTGAACTGCACGCGGTAGCCGCGGTTCACCTGCACCTTACCGGCATCGTCCACCCAAGGCACACGGAAGGTGATGATGCGCTCCGGCTCCACCAGGCGCTCGATCAGACCGGCCTTCTCGTACTCGGGGTGCTTTTCCACAACGGGCTGGATGCTCTCCAACACCTCGCGCACAGCCTGCAGAAACTCGGGCTCGTTGGCGTTGCGCTTTTCCAGACCCTCGTAAACACGCTTCAGGTATTCATTCGTCAGCATAATAGAATACTCCTTTTCCCAATTACTCTATAAATTTGAAAAAGCGGAAATGCCCCTGCCCGCCGCACAGCGGGTATATCCTTGCAGATGCCGGGCGCTTCCGGTTCTCCATGCTTGCACGGCACGCCCGCAATGGCGGGCAATGCTTACTTTATTATTATAAAGCTTTGCGGTGGGTTTTACAATAGCAAAAAGCAGAATTTGTTTAAAAAAACAGATAAAAAGTCACAGCTGCTTCACAAAACGAAAATTAAAAGCCGGAATGTGCCGCGAACCTTGTTTTTTAAAGTGCGTTGCCGCTCCAAAGCCGCACGGAAAAGAATGTCTTTTGCACGGCAGCGGGCTTATCTAAGCAAAAAGCCCTGTGTCGCAACGGGCACAGGGCGGGGTGCAGTTACTTCTTCAGCAGCTTTTCGCAGGCGTCTGCGGCACCTTCCAAAAATTCGCCGCCATAGGTCTCGATCATGCCGGCATCGGAAAGCTCTGCCAGTTTGGGGTCGATGGGGCACTTGGCCAGCACGGGCAGGTGATGCTTTGCGGCAACCTCGTCCACATGGCTGTTGCCAAACACATTGATGTGCTTGCCGCAGTCCGGGCAGACGATGTAGCTCATGTTTTCCACGATGCCCAGCATGGGCACCTTCATCATCTCAGCCATGTTCACGGCCTTTGCCACGATCATGCTTACCAGCTCCTGCGGGCTTGCCACCACAACGATGCCATCCACCGGCAGGCTCTGGAACACGGTCAGGGGCACATCACCGGTGCCCGGGGGCATATCCACGAACAGAAAATCCACGTCCTTCCAGACCACATCGGTCCAGAACTGCTTGACGGCACCGGCAATGACCGGGCCGCGCCACACAACGGGGTCTTCCTCGTTCTCCACCAGCAGGTTGATGCTCATTACATCAATGCCCATGCGGCTCTGGATGGGCCAGCAGCCCTTGTCGTCCGCCATGGCACGGCCATGAATGCCGAACAGCTTGGGGATGGACGGGCCGGTGATATCGGCATCCAGAATGCCGCAGTGGTAGCCGCGGCGGGCCATGGCACAGGCCAGCAGGGCGCTGGTCATGCTCTTGCCCACGCCGCCCTTGCCGGAAACGACGCCGATGACCTTTTTCACACTGCTGTTGGGGTTGGGGGCATCGTGCTGCGGAGCGGCATCGCGGGAAGAACAGGCTGCACTGCAATTAGAGCAGTCATGGGTACATTCTTCGCTCATTCTCTTTGTCGCGCACGGCAGGGGCAGGACCCGGGCGGTGCGCTTCCTCCTTGCTCAAAATACAGGCGGGGGCTTGCGCCCTGCCTGACCACTGTTAACTATACCATAAAAAGTGCGCAGAAACAACCCATAGCGCCGCTCATGTTTTGCAAAGCCGCTGCATAGGCTGAACCGTGAACGCCCGTTCCGGGGCAGGGGGAGGTGCAGGGTGCGGCAGAGTTATTTTAAGAACGCGGCGCTGCTTACCGGCTCGGACGTGGTGCTGCGGCTGGCTGGCATGGGGCTGCGCATCTGGCTGGCCAACGCCTTGGGCGGGGCGGGGATGGGGCTGTATCAGCTGGTGCTGGCGGTGTACGGGCTGTTCGTCACGCTGGCCACGGCGGGCATCTCGGTGGCCGCTGCCCGGCTGCTGACCGAGGAGCTCAGCCGGGATAAAGCCGCTGCGCGCGGGATGCTGGTGCGGCTGGTGCTGGCAGGGCTTACGCTGGGCGGGCTTGCCATGGCCGCCCAGCTTGCCACCGCAGGCCTTGCGGCAAAATGGTGGTTGGGGGATGTCCGCGCCGCTGCCGCGCTGCGCACCTCGGCGCTGGGGCTGCCGTGGATGGCCGTCTCGGCGGTGCTGCGCGGCTTTTTTCTGGCACGGCGGCGGGTGGAGCCTAACGTGCTCAGCCAGCTGGCAGAGCAGACGGTGCGCATTGCCGCGGTGGTGTGGGCGCTTTCCCGCACGCAGGGCTGGCCGGACGGCAACCGCTGTGCACTGGTGCTGGCTGCCACCGCCTTGAGCGAGGCCGTATCCACCGCCCTGATGACACTGTTTTACCGGCGGGAGGCGGCACGCTGCTTCGGCAGCACAGCGCCGCGCCCGCCAAGGGAGGTGTCCCGGCGGCTGTGGGACATCCTGTGGCCGGTGGAGGGCGGCAGGGCGCTTTCCAGCGCGCTGCACACCGCCGAGAATATGCTGGTGCCCGCCTGCCTTGCGGTGTATCTGGGGGCTTCCGGCGGGCGCACCGCTGCGCTGGAGCAGTACGGCACCTTAAAGGGCATGGCGCTGCCGCTGCTCAATTTCCCCTTCGGGCTGCTGGGCAGTCTGGCTGTTTTGCTGATGCCGGAGATCACGCAGGCGCATATCGAGGGGCAGACCGCCCGGCTGAACGCCCTGCTGGACCGGATGCTGCGGCTTACGGGATACTTCTCCATGCTGGCGGGCACGCTGTTCTGGGTGTGGGGCAGGCCGCTGGCGCAGCTGCTCTACCATAGCCCGGAGGCCGGGTTCTATCTGGAGACCCTTGCCCCGGCCATGCCGCTGATGTATCTGGAAAGCATGGTGGACGGCGCCATGAAGGGCATCGGGGAGCAGAAGGCCGCTTTCCGGTACAGCGTGTGGGACGCAGTGCTGCGCATTGGCGGGGTGGCGGTGCTGCTGCCCCGGTACGGGATGCGGGGCTTTCTGGCGGTGATCTTACTTTCCAGCTTTTACACCTGCGCGGCAAACACCGGGCGGCTGCTGCTTTCCAGCGGTACAGGGCACGCTTTCCGGCGGTGGCTGGGTGCGCCGCTGCTGGCTGCTGCCGCCGCCGGTGCGGCAGGGCGGGGTGTGCGCCGGGCGCTGACGGGCTTTCCAGCTCAAGGGTTGCCGGGGCAGCTTGCAGTGCTGACGGCGGGCGGCATGGCAACGGTCATCGTGTTTTTACTGGCGGCGCTGCCGCTGGGGCTTTGGGAGGAGCTGCGGGCGGTGCTGCGGCAGGCAAAGACCGGGAAAAACAGGGGAAAGTGATAAAAACGTAAATTTTCTGGACACAGGCGGGGATTGTGAGTATAATACAAACGTGTAGTTGTATCCTTCCGGCATTGCCGGGGGAGAACACTGCCGAAAAAGCAGCGCAGGGCAAACCCTTGGCGCTGAGAGGGAAAAAGAGGATCGTAAGTGAAAGATAAAACCAAGAATACCCCGCAGGTGCTGCTGCGCCGTGCGCTGCTGGTGCTGCTGGATGCAGCCATTGTGGCATTCAGCTTTTATTTTGCCCTGCTGCTGCGGGCAGACGGTGCCGTGGAGGCCGGGTGGTGGCCGCACAACCGTGCCCTGCTGTACGAAAACCTGCCGTGGATCGTGGCGGTGTATATCGTCTGCTTCCTGGCAGGCGGGCTGTACTCGGTGCTGTGGAAGTACGCCGGCGAGCGGGATCTGATCCGCCTTGCCGGGATGATCGCCGTGCCCACCGCCGTGGTGTATGTGGTGAACCGCCGTTTTATCCACGGTGTGCTGTTCAATTCCGCCAACTGCATGGCCTCGGTGCTCATCTTTTTGTTCATCGGCGGCAGCCGCTTGGCTTGGCGGCTGTTTTTGAACCATCCGCTGGGTGAGCGGATGCGCAAAGTGCCCGCCAAGGACCCCAACCGCCCGGTGTTGATCGTGGGTGCGGGCGAAGCCGGTGCATGGGCCATCAATGTGTGCAAATCCAACAAGGAATACGGCCACGCTGTGGTGGCGGTGGACGATGACCCCGCAAAGCTGAACCAGACCATCCACGGCGTGCCGGTCAAGGGCACGCTGGAGGATATCCCGGAGCTGTGCACGCGTTACGGCATCCACAGCATCATCATTGCCATCCCAACCTTAAAGGGCAGCAAGCTGAGCCATGTCATCGACCTGTGCGTCAGCACCCACTGCGCGGTGCAGCTGCTCAGTGACCCGCAGCTGGTGGGCAGCGGCGCACCCCAGCAGGAGGTGTTCCGCGAGCTGAACCCCGCCGACTTCCTCTCCCGCGAGGAGGTCACGCTGGATACCGACAAGATCTCCGGCTACCTCACCGGCAAAACGGTGCTGGTAACGGGCGGCGGCGGTTCCATCGGCAGCGAGCTGTGCCGTCAGGTCATGCGCTTCAAGCCCGGCAAGCTGCTCATCTTTGATATCTACGAAAACTGCGCCTACGAGCTGCAGATGGAACTGCAGCAGAAGTACGGCCGCGATATCCCGGTCACGGTGCTCATCGGCTCCATTCGGGATAAAAAACGTCTGGACGAGGTTTTTGATACCTACCACCCCACGGTGGTGTTCCACGCAGCGGCGCACAAGCACGTGCCGCTGATGGAGGTAAGCCCCGCCGAGGCCGTAAAGAACAATGTGCTGGGCACCAAAAACCTACTGGTCAGTGCCAGCGAGCACGGGGTGGAGCGCTTTGTGCAGCTTTCCACCGATAAGGCCGTGAACCCCACCAGCGTCATGGGCTGCACCAAGCGCATCTGCGAGATGCTCATCCAGACCTTTGCGGGCAACACGGATATGAAGTGTGTGGCAGTGCGGTTCGGCAACGTGCTGGGCAGCCACGGCAGCGTTATCCCGCTGTTCGAAGCCCAGATCAAAAAGGGCGGGCCGGTCACCCTGACCGACCCCAACATCGTGCGCTACTTTATGACCATCCCGGAGGCAGCCCAGCTGGTGCTGCAGGCGGGCGCATTGGCAGAGAGCGGCAACATCTATGTGCTGGATATGGGCGAGCCGGTGCGCATTATGGATCTGGCCAAGCAGCTCATCCGCTTTTACGGCTACGAGCCGGGCGTGAATATGGAGATCAAGATCGTGGGCCTGCGCCCCGGTGAAAAGCTTTACGAAGAGCTGATGATGGACGAGGAGCAGGACAAGATGCGCCGCACCCAGCACAACAAGATCTTTGTGGCAAGCCCCCGCACCATTGATCTGGCCGAGTTCTACGAGCAGCTGCAGGCGCTGGAAGCCGCTGCCGCCCACAACGATGAGGGCGTGGTGCGCCAGCTGGCGGCCATGATCCCCACCTTTACCCCCACCCGGGAGAACCTGAAACTGTAACAGCTTGAATTGCGGCATTGGGCCGCATGGGATAGACCGCAGGCCGGAACATGCCGGGCTGCGCAAAACGAGAGGGATGTTATTATGGAAAAGAAACCGTTTCTGACCGAGGCGATGGCACAGGAGATCATCGAGGATGTGCCCACGCCGTTCCACGTCTACGACGAAAAGGGCATCCGGGAGAATGTCCGCCGCATCAACAAGGCCTTCAGCTGGAACAAGGGCTTCAAGGAGTACTTTGCGGTCAAGGCACTGCCGAACCCCGTTATCCTGCAGATCCTCAAGGAGGAGGGCTGCGGCGTGGACTGCTCCTCCCTGACCGAGCTGATGCTCAGCGAGGCCTGCGGCTTTACCGGCCACGAGATCATGTTCTCCTCCAACCAGACCCCCGTGGAGGATATGCAGAAGGCCTACGAGCTGGGCGCTTACATCAATCTGGATGACGCCACCATGGTGGAGTTTCTGGAGCGGGTGGCCGGGGTGCCGCAGGAGATCTTCTGCCGCTATAACCCCGGCGGGACCTTCCAGCTGGGCGAGAGCGAAGAGGGCTTTCAGGTCATGGACAAGCCCGGCGATGCCAAGTACGGCATGACCGAGCAGCAGATGATCGACAGCTACAAAAAGCTGATGCAGAAGGGCGCAAAGCAGTTCGGCATCCATGCTTTCTTGGCCTCCAACACCATCTCGGACGCCTACTACCCGGAGCTGGCAGGCATCCTGTTCCAGCTGGCTGTCCGGGTGCAGCAGGCTACCGGTGCGCACATCAGCTACATCAACCTGTCCGGCGGCGTGGGCATCCCGTACCGCCCGGAGCAGACCGAGAACGACATCATGGCCATTGGCGAGGGTGTACGCAAAAAGTTTGAGGAAATCCTTGTGCCTGCCGGTATGGGCGATGTGGCCATCTTCAGCGAGATGGGCCGCTTTACCACCGGCCCCTACGGCGCACTGGTGTCCACCGTCATCCACGAAAAGCACATCTATAAGGAGTACATCGGTCTGGATGCCTGCGCCGCAAACCTGATGCGCCCCGCCATGTACGGCGCTTACCACCACATCACCGTGCTGGGCAAGGAGAACGAGCCCTGCGACCACAAGTACGACGTGGTGGGCGGCCTGTGCGAGAACAACGACAAGTTTGCCGTTGACCGGATGCTGCCTAAGATCGACATCGGGGATATCCTTTACATCCATGATACCGGTGCCCACGGCTCCGCTATGGGCTACAACTACAACGGCAAGCTGCACTGCGCCGAGGTGCTGCTGTGCGAGGACGGCTCTCACCGGCTGATCCGCCGCGCCCAGACCCCCCGCGATTACTTTGCAACGCTGGACTTTTTGCCCTTTATGAAGCCCCTGTTTGAGGACTGATCCGCTTTTTGTATCCTGATAAAAACGAGGTATGACCCATGTTTTTTGGCTTTCAGCTTACCCTTGGCCTGATGATGGCCTTTTACGGTTTTTCGGTGATGAAAAATCCCCGCGTATGGGGCGATCAGGGGCGCAGGGCGGTCAAGGCCGAAAACTTTGAGGAATACTGCCGCCAGAACGGCCAGTTCTTTTTAAAGGCGGGCTGTGTTGTGGCGGTGATCGGTGCACTGGATGCCCTGATTACACTGGATGCCCTGCTGTACGCTCTGCTGTACATTTTTGGTTTGGCCTTTGCCTTCTACCCCCTTACCCGCTGGTGCAAGCAGAACGAGGGCTTCTCCTGGCCGTGGCCCCACGTCCAGAGCGAGAAAAAGCGCATCAAAGAGCTGCGCCGCGAACAGCAGGCACAGGAGAACGAGGAAAAAGGGGAGAAGTGATCCCCCCGGATAAAGCATAGATCGCAAAAGAACAACTCCCGGTCACGCCGCTAACGTGACCGGGAGCTGTTTTAGCTTACTGCTGGATAAGTGGGCGCTTACTCGGCGTCCTTCGGGTCGGTCATCAGCTCCTTGATGCTGGGCACAACGCCGCCCAGGTTCTGCAGCTCAGAGGGGATGATGATCTTGGTAGCCTTGCCGTTGGCAACCTTCGCCAGCGCTTCAAGGCTGCGGATGGCCAGCACCTTGTCGCTGGGCATGGCCTCGTTCAGCAGACGGATGGCATCAGCGTTGGCCTTCTGCACAGCCAAAATGGCCTGTGCCTCGCCCTCGGCCTCCAGAATGCGCTGCTGCTTCACAGCATCGGCGCGCAGGATAGCGGCTTCCTTTTCGCCCTCGGCGGCGGTAATGGCGGCCTGCTTTTCACCGTCTGCCTTCAGGATGACGGCGCGCTTCTCGCGCTCAGCCTTCATCTGCTTCTCCATGGCCTCCTGAATTTCCCGCGGCGGGATGATGTTCTTCACCTCCACGCGGTTCACCTTGATGCCCCACTTGTCGGTGGCTTCGTCCAGGATGGCGGTGATCTTGCCGTTGATGACATCGCGGCTGGTCAGGGTGTGATCCAGCTCCATCTCACCGATGATGTTGCGCAGGGTGGTGGCGGAAAGGCTCTCGATGGCGGCAATGGGCTGGTTGACGCCGTAGGTGTACAGCTTTGCGTCCATGACCTGAAAGAACACCACCGTGTCGATCTGCATGGTCACGTTATCGCGGGTGATCACAGGCTGAGGGGGAAAGTCTGCAACCTGCTCCTTCAGGCTTACCTTTTTGGCAATGCGCTCAATAAAGGGGATCTTGACGTGCAGGCCGGCAGTCCATGTATCGGAGTAGCTGCCCAGCCGCTCAATGACATATACCTTGGACTGCGGCACAATGACGATGTTGGAAACAATGACCAGCACCAGAACAAAAACAAGCGCAAGGATGACAAAAAACAGAACCATAATACATCTCCTTTGTCAGGTTGTTGTGTGGGGGTTGCGGCTTTCGGTCAGAACAGGCTCTACGATGAGCAGGGTGCTGTGGATCTCGGTAACGCGGCAAAGCGAACCGGGTGTGAGGGTGTCGCCGGGGGTGGCGCAGCGGGCGTTCCAGTCCACGCCGTCCAGCCGCACCCGGCCGGGGACCTCGGCAGTGACAGGGGAAAGCACGATGGCCTCCCGTCCCAGATTGCGGTCGCCGTTGGTGGCGGTATGCTTGAGCCGCAGCTTTGCCGCCAGCGGGCGGAAGGCTGCCAGACACAGGATGCTTACCACCAGAAAGACCACTGCCTGCACCCGGAACGACCCGGTGAACACGCAGCACAGCAATGCGGCGGCAGAGCCGATGGCAAACCAGATGGAGGTCATATTAAAGGTACTGGCCTCCAGTGCCAGAAAGCCCACGGCTGCAGCCAGCCAGAGAATGGGGGAGATCTGCATGGTATGTTACCTCCTTATGCTGCTATTATACGGCATCCCCTTGGGGGAAGGTCAAGAGCTTTTTACTGGAACGTTGCACAGAAAACAAAATATAGACAAAAATGGGAAAAAAGCCCGTAAATCACTGCGTCCCACCCTGTGAAAAAAGTAAGTCGGGAGGCTCCGCAGAGCCTTCCGACTTACAAATAAAGAATAGAATCCCGCTATGGATGCTTAGAGCGCAAGCGGAGAGCATTTTAAATGGTTACAGCCTCGCAGGCATCACTGGATATCGTAGTAGCTGTGGTTGGGGTTATGGCCGTTTTCTTCCACTACGATGGTAAAGCCCATGGGGTTTACCTCGGTGTGCTTGCCGGAAGCCAGCGGCTCCACGATGATGTGCTCAGAACGGTTCACGATGATCTCCGCAGTTTCGGTCTTACCGATGCGCTGGTAGTGCAGAATGCCGTCCTCAGCCCGCAGCACCCGCAGCTCGCCGGTGCGGAAGGCTTCGCAGCTGTGGCGCAGCTGTGCCAGCTGTGCCAGCACCGGGCGCAGCCGCTCCTCGTGGCTGTCCCAGCAGAAGAAGGCACGGTTGAAGGGATCACGGTAGCCCTGCATCCCGATCTCGTCGCCGTAGTAAAGGCAGGGCACGCCGGGCAGGGTATAGATGATGGCATAGGCCATGCGCAGGCGCAGCATGCCCTCCTCGTAGGCTTCGCCGGTCACGCTGCGGCCGCTCTGCCACTCCCGGCCGCGTCCGTTGGCGGGCTCGTCCGCGATCACGGTCAAAGCGCGCTCGGTGTCGTGGGTGGACAAAAAGTTTAGCGCCGTGTTGATGGCAGGGGCAGGGTAGTGCTCGCAGATGGAAAGGATCTCGTTGGCGGCCTGCTGGGCGGGCTTGCCTTTTACAAAATCCAGCACGGAGTTCTTGAAGGGGTAGTTCATCACGCTGTCCAGTCCCTTGCCCAGCAGGTAGGTGCGGCGGTGGTCAAAGCCGAACTTGGTTGTGGCATCCTCCCACACCTCGCCCAGCAAAAACTTCTCCGGGCTTACCCGCTTGACGGCGGTGCGGATCTTCTCGATAAACGCGTCCGGCAGCTCATCGGCCACATCCAGCCGGAAACCGGCAGCACCCCGACGCAGCCATGTGTCGATCACGCCGCCCTCGCCGGTGATGAACTCCACAAAGGAGGGGGTCTCCTCGTTGACCTCCGGCAGGGTCTCAAAGCCCCACCAGCTGCGGTAGCCGCCCTTGTACTTGGGATCAAAATCATACCAGCTGCGGTAAGGGGAGTTGGGGTCGCGGTAAGCGCCGCCCTCGCCGTAGCGTCCCTCGCGGTTGAAGTACCGGCTGTCGGAGCCGGTGTGGCTGAACACACCGTCCAGCACGATGCCGATGCCGTACTTGGCGGCCTCACGGCAGAGCACCTCAAACTCTTCGTTGGTGCCCAGCAGCGGGTCCACGTTCAGGTAGTCGGCGGTGTTGTAGCGGTGGTTGGAGTGTGCCTCAAAGATGGGGTTCAGGTACAGGTAATCCACGCCCATCTCCCGCAGGTAGGGGAGCTTGATGCGGATGCCCTCTAAATCGCCGCCGAAGTAGTCCTCGTTCAGGTGGCCGCCGGTCTCGTTGGGCTGCCAGAAGGGCTCAGCGTGCTTATCGGCCTGATACAGCCGGTCCGGGAAGGGCATGGGCTTGTTCTCAATGCCCTCGCAGAACCGGTCCGGGAAAATCTGGTAGAACACCTTGCCCTTGATGCACTCTGGCGTCTGGAAATCCGGCTCGTAGACCGTGATCTGCCAGCTTTCGCCCTCCTGCCAGCTGACTACGCCGCAGTTGTCGGCCCCGCGCACGATGCGGCGGAAGTCAGTATACAGGTCAAAGTAATAGAAGTATAGGCCCGGGTCGCCCAGCACAACATCCACCGAAAAGTGGTTCTGGTGAGGCGTCTGGCCGTCAAATTTCATGCGGTAGTGCACGGGCACATCGTATTTGCCCTCCTTTTGCAGTACAAGGTGCGGGTCCACATAGCCCAGCTCCTCGGGGATGCACAGGGACAGGTGCACAGTCTGCCCGGCGCGCACGGCACCAAAGGGCTGTTTAAAGTAGGGGTCGTAGCTGTTGAACAGACAAGACAAAAAAGATCGTCCTTTCTCAAAAAAGCCCCGGCGGGCGAAATGCCACCGGGGCTTTGCGGTTTTACAAGGGAAAATTACTTGCCCATGGGTACGGGGGAAGCGTACCAGATATCGCGGGCGTAGTCCAGCACGGCGCGGTCTGCGCTGAAGATGCCGCTGTTGGCAATGTTCTTCAGGCTCATGCGGGCCCAGGTCTCGCGGTCAGCATACAGCTTCTGCAGGTCGGCCTGTGCACGGCGGTAGTCCTTGAAGTCGGCCATGACCATGTACGGGTCGCTGCTGCGCAGGTTCTCGGTGACCTCGTGGAAGTTCTCGCCGTTCCAGCCGCGCTCCAGGAAGTTCAGGGCGCTGTTGGCAACGTCGTCGCCCATGATAAAGGCGTTGGGGTGGTAGCCCACCCGCTTCAGGTTGTTCACCTCAGGGGTCAGCATACCGAAGATCAGCTCGTTCTCCTTGCCGGCAGCATCGGCGATCTCCACGTTTGCACCGTCCAGAGTGCCCAGCGTGATTGCACCGTTCAGCATGAACTTCATGTTGCCGGTACCGGAAGCCTCGGTGCCTGCCAGAGAGATCTGCTCAGAGACCTCGGCAGCGGGCATCAGGTGCTCGCTCAGGGAGACGCAGTACTCTTCCAGATAGACCACGCGCAGCTTGTCGCGCACAGCGGGGTCATTGTTGATCAGATCGCCCAACTTGCAGATCATGCGGATCATCTGCTTTGCCATGTAGTAGCCGGGAGCAGCCTTTGCGCCGAAGATGTAGGTCTTGGGGATAAAGTCGGCGTTGGGGTTCTCCTTCAGGTACAGGTACTGTGCAGCGATGTTCAGCGCATTCAGGTGCTGACGCTTGTACTCGTGCATACGCTTGACCTGGCAGTCAAAGATAGAATTGGGGTCGATGACCTGACCGGTGCTCTTTGCCAGATAGCTTGCAAAGTCCTTCTTGTTGGCCAGCTTGATCTCGTTCAGCTTCTTCAGCACGGTCTTGTCGTCGGCGTACTTGTTCAGCTTGGTCAGATCGGAAGCATCGTGCTTGTAGCCGTCGCCGATGGTCTCGTCCAGCAGCTTGCACAGGCCGGGGTTAGAGGCCAGCAGCCAGCGGCGGTAAGCGATGCCGTTGGTCACGTTCTTGAAGGCCTGAGGCTTGAACAGGTAGTAATCGTGGAAAACGCTCTCCTTGATGATCTCACTGTGCAGCTTGGAAACGCCGTTGATGCTGTTGGCGGTGTAGGCGCAGATATTGGCCATGCGCACCTGATTGTCGCCGATCAGTGCCATGTAGTCGATCTTGCCCTGATCGCCGGGGAAGGCCTTTGCCAGCTCCTCGCGGGCGCGGCGGTCCATCTCCACCACGATCTGGTAGATGCGGGGCAGGGTCATCTTGAAGATGTCCACGTTCCACTTCTCCAGAGCCTCGGCCATAACGGTGTGGTTGGTGTAGGAGAACACCTTCTGGCAGATGCTGAAGGCCTTGTCCCAGTCAAAGCCACACTCATCCAGCAGGATGCGCATCATCTCGGGGATGGCCAGAGTGGGGTGGGTGTCGTTCAGCTGGATGGCGACCTTGTCGGGCAGGTTCTCCAGCGTAGCGTAGCTGGACAGGTGGTTCTGCACGATATCGCCGATAGAAGCAGCGGACAGGAAGTACTGCTGACGCAGGCGCAGGATCTTGCCCTCAACGTGGTTGTCGTTGGGGTACAGCACCTTGGAGATGAGCTCAGCGTTGGCGTTCTTGCTCATAGCAGTGTTGTAGTTGCCCAGAGAGAAGCTGGACATATCAAAGTCCGGGGCCTTTGCCTGCCACAGACGCAGCTTTGCAACGCCCTTTCCATCGTAGCCCTGCACATACATATCGGAGGGAATGGCCATGACGCTGTTGTAGTTGGTGTGCTGGATGTAGTGGAAGCCGTTGTCCCAGTTCTCGTGGATCTCGCCGTCAAAGCGGATCTCCACAGCCTGATCCGGGTGGCTCTTCAGCCACACCTGACCGCCGGGCAGCCAGTTGTCGGCGCGCTCCTGCTGCCAGCCGTCCACGATCTTCTGCTTGAAGATGCCGTACTCGTACAGGATGGAGTAGCCGGTGCCGCAGATGCCGGTGGTGGCCATGCCGTCCAGATAGCAGGCAGCCAGACGGCCCAGACCGCCGTTGCCCAGACCTGCATCGGGCTCTTCCTCAAAAATGCTGTCCAGATTGATGTCGGCGTCGGCCAGTGCCTTCTTGGCAACCTCGTCCAGACCCAGATTGAACAGGCTCATCTTCAGGCTGCGACCCATCAAAAACTCCATGCAGAGGTAGTAGACCTGCTTAGTGCCGGTGCCGATAGCCTTGGACTGGAACTTTTTGTGGTTCTCGCTCATCATCTGACGGCAGATCAGAGCCAGAGAACGGTAGATCTGCTGGTTGGAGGCAACATTCAGCTCCACACCGTACTCACTGGTGAGTTTGTCCTGAAGAATTTTGCCAAATTCTTTTGATGTCATAGTGTGCTCCTATCCGCATAAGCGTTTGCTTTGCTAAAATAATTGAGTAGATAATAGCAGCAGAAACGTTCCCTCTTTCGCCCGGCTGCCAACATAACAAAATTATTATAATATGAACGATTTATAAATGCAAGGAAACAGGCGCTTTTTTTCCGTAACTGCTATTTTTTCAGGCCACTTTCTGACAAATATGCCGAAATTTCAAAAATTCCACTTTTTCTTGCGGCGTATTTATATTATAATAGAAGGTAGAACTGAGCCGCGAAACGTTTTTCGGGGAGTAATTCCGGCAGTAATGGGGCGGGAAACTCCATCGAAACGTTTTCAAATGCCGAAACGTTACCGGGAACGATACCAAATCCCGGCAAGATGCAGAACAAACGGCCTTGCGCCGTACAGATACAGGAAAAAAGGGGAAAACACCATGGTAAACAAGGTAAGGGTCAACATCGCGGGCACACCGTATGCCATCGCCACCACAGATTCGGAAAAATACATCCTGGGTCTTGCCAAAAAGCTGGACGAGGACATCACAAAGCTGCTGGACACCAACGATAACCTCTCGGTGACCAAGGCGGCGGTGTTCTGCGCGATGGATTATCTGGACGAATACCGCAAGAGCACCGGCAGCGCCGAGAATATGCGCAGCCAGATTCAGGACTACATTGCAGATGCAGCCCGGGCAAAGTTGGCTGAGGACAAGGCACTGGCTGAAAACGCCGTGCTGCGCCGGGAAGCTGCCGCCCTGCGGGAGCAGCTGGCCAAGGAGCGCCAGCGCGAGACCCGCCGGGAGGAGCGCGCCGCCCGCGCTGCGGCAGAGACTGCACAGGAGCAGCCCGCCCCGGAAGCCCCGGCGGCAGACAGTGCGCAGACAGACGAGACCAACTGAACGTACCTTATATAAATAGAAGTCAGAAGGAGAACTATGGCAAGGATCGAGATCTTAGCCCCGGTGGGCAGTGAAGAAATGCTCCGCGCTGCGGTGTTCAGCGGCGCGGACGCAGTATATCTGGGCTTTTCGGGCTTCAACGCCCGCACGGGTGCCGGCAACTTTGACGCAGACAGTCTGCAGGAGGCGGTGCGCTTCTGCCACGCCCGGGGCGTGGCGGTGCACGTTGCGCTGAATACGACCGTGTACGGCACCGAGCTGCCTGCGCTGGAGCAGGCCATCCGGGCGGTGGCAGCCAGCGGCGCGGATGCAGTCATCTGTCAGGATCTGGCAGTGGCTACTTTAATTGGTAAAATCGCCCCGCAGCTGCCCCGGCACGGCTCCACTCAGATGAGCGTCCACACCCTGCAGGGTGCACTGGAGCTGAAGGAGCTGGGCTTTACCCGGGTGGTGCTGGCGCGTGAGCTGAGTCTGCCCGAGGTGGAGCACATCACAAAGCACTGCGGCATCGAGACCGAGTGCTTCATCCACGGTGCGCTGTGCATGAGCGTGAGCGGCCAGTGCTATATGTCCGCCTTTCTGGGCGGGCGCAGCGGCAACCGGGGCTCCTGTGCGGGCCCCTGCCGTCTGCCCTTTGAGGCCAACGCCCTGCCGGAGGGCAAGCCCGGGCGGCTGCACCACCTCTCCCTTAAGGACAACTCTGCCATCGATAAGCTGGACAAGCTGCAGGCGCTTGGCGTAGCATCGGCAAAGATCGAGGGTCGTCTGCGCACGCCGGAGTATGTGGCAGCGGCGGTCAGTGCCTGTCTGGCAGGCCGCGAGGGCCGCGCCTACGACCGCGACCTGCTGAAGAACGCCTTCAGCCGTTCTGGCTTCACCTCCGGCTATCTGGACGGAAAAATCGACGGCACCATGTTCGGTGTGCGCAGCGAAGCTGACGCCGAGCTGACCAAAAAGACCCTGCCCATGCTGCGTGAGCTTTACCGCCGCGAGCGCTCCCGTGTGCCGGTGCAGATGAAACTGGAGATCGAGGAGGGCGGCGAAAAGCTGACCGTTACCGATGCCGACGGCAACAAAGCCTTTGCCTATGGGGATGCCGAGCCGCAGCCCGCCCGCACCGACCCCACCGAGAGCCTGAACCGCAGCCTGACAAAGACCGGCGGCACCCCCTTTACGGCGGAGAAGATCACTGTGGAAATGGACGGCGGGCCGTGGTTCATCCCCGGCAGTGCCGTGAACGAGCTGCGCCGGGAGGCACTGGATGCCCTGCTCAAAAAGCGGGAGGCGCTGCGCCCCTGGCCCACCACCGAGGAGCACGTCGCCGCCCTGCCGCAGCGCACTCTGCCGCCCCGCCGCACCCTGCGTGCCCGGTTCGAGCGCTGGGAACAGGTGCCGGAGCGGGCACTTGACGGGGTGGAATATCTCATTCTGCCCATTGCGCAGGCCGACCGTGTGCCCCGGGAGTGGCGGGCAAAGACCCTTCTGGAGCTGCCCCGGGTCATGTTCGGTGCGCTGGAGCAGGACACTGCCCGCCGCATTGCTGCCACGCAGGACGCGGGCTTTGCCGGATACGAGGTCAGTAACATCGCCCATCTGCGGCTGTGCCGCGGCCTGCCCATGACCGGCGGCTTTGGACTGAACATCACCAACAATGTGGCGGCACAGTTCTATGCAGAGCAGGGACTTTCCAGCCTGCTCATCCTGCCGGAGGTAAAAGACAGCGATATTGCGTCCATTGCGCCCACCCGGAACGGTAAACCGGTGCCCACCGGCGTGATGATCTACGGTCATATGCCGCTGATGCTCACCCGCGCTTGCCCGCTGCAAAATATCCATGACTGTGCCCACTGCGATAAGACCGGCGTACTGACCGACCGCAAGGCCAAAAAGTTCCCGGTGCGGTGCGGCCTTGGAGTGCGCACCATCTATAATCCGGTGCCCATCTACATGGGCGATAAGCCCGGCGCACTGGCGGTGGACTACGGCGTGGCCTACTTTACGCTGGAATCCCGCGAGGAAGCGGCGCAGATCTTGGACAGCATCCGCACCCACGCCCCCTTTGAGGGCGATTTTACCCGCGGTCTGTATTTTAAGGGTACAAACTGACAAAACACCGGAAGTGCCCCAAGCTTTGCCTGTGAAAAAAGAAAAACGAAACGAGGTTATACGATGGAACCCATCACTGTAAAATATAAGGTACTGGATGCCCGGGCAAAAGTGCCCGCCTATGCCACCCCCGGCGCAGCTGCCGCTGACCTGTGCGCTGTGCTGGACGCACCACTGACCGTTGCCCCCATGCAGCGGGTGCTGGTGCCCACCGGCCTTGCCATCGAGCTGCCCGGCGCCCATAGTGTGGCGCTGGTGTACGCCCGCAGCGGCCTGTCCATCAAGCACGGCCTGTGCATGGCCAACGGCGTGGGTGTGGTGGACAGCGACTACCGCGGCGAGCTGAAGGTGCCCATGGTCAATCTGGGTGCCGAGGCTTATACCATTCAGCCCGGCGAGCGGGTAGCGCAGCTGTGCATCGCCCCGGTGTACACCGCCGCCTTTGTGCCCGCCGAGGAGCTGGGCGACACCCAGCGCGGTGTGGGCGGCTTTGGCTCTACCGGAAAATAACCCTCTTCGTCAATGCTTCGCATTGACACCCGAGAGGGGAGAATTTAAAAGAGTAAACCGATTGATGAAAAAAGCTCTCCCCTTCGGGAGAGCGGTCACCGCAGGTGACTGAGAGGGTTTTATGAATCATTTGATCTTAGCCTCTGGCAGCCCCCGCAGACGGGAGCTGCTTTCCCTGTACACCACCGATTTCACGGTCTGTGTCAGCGATTTTGATGAGAGCGCCGTCACTGCCCCCACTCCGGCGCAGCTGGTGGAGCAACTGGCCATCGGCAAGTGCCTTGCAGTGGCAAAACAGCACCCGGATGCCGTGGTCATCGGCTGCGACACCGTGGTGGACGTGGACGGCGCTGTGTTCGGCAAGCCCCATGACGCAGAGGATGCCAAGCGGATGCTGCGCGCGCTCTCCGGCAAGACCCATCAGGTGCACACCGGCGTGTGCATTGCAAAAGGGGACAGGGCAGAGCATTTTGTGGACAGCTGCAAGGTGACCTTTTTCCCGCTGGGGGAGGAAGAAATCGCGTTCTACACTGCTACCCCGGAGCCCTACGATAAGGCCGGTGCCTATGCCATTCAGGGGCGCGCGGCCCTGTGGCTGGACCGCATCGAGGGCGACTATTACACCATTATGGGGCTGCCGGTCAGCCGCACCGTACAGACGCTGGCGCATTTTTTGTGAGAAAAATGGAAAAATGATAGAAAACTTGCCGAAACGCTTGAGAAATGGAGCACTTGCGGCTATAATAGAACCGTGTTATTCTGCGCAGGAGGGACTGTTTGCAGCAGGCCGTCCGGCATTCTGGGATAGATTTAAGGAACGATCGTAAGGAGATTTGGAACAATGAGTTTTCTGTCAAAGGACGTTGGCATTGATTTGGGTACTGCCAATACTCTGGTCTACATGAAGGGCAAGGGCATCATCATGCGCGAGCCCTCGGTCGTGGCGGTGGACACCAAGACCGACGAGGTGCGCTGCGTGGGCGGCGAGGCAAAGGCTGTCATCGGCCGTACCCCCGGCAGCATCGTGGCGGTGCGTCCCCTGAAGGACGGCGTTATCGCCGATTTCGACATCACGGCCAATATGCTGGAGAACTTCCTCAAAAAGGCCTGCGGCAACAGCATGTTCTCCCGTCCCCGGGTGGTCATCTGCATTCCCTCCGGCGTTACCGAGGTGGAGCGCCGCGCTGTGCGCGAGGCTACCCTGAAGGCTGGTGCCCGTCAGGTGTCTGTCATTGAGGAGCCCATGGCAGCTGCCATCGGTGCAGGCCTGCCCATCAGCGAGCCCACCGGCAGCATGATCGTGGATATCGGCGGCGGCACGGCGGAGATCGCCGTCATCTCTCTGGGCGGTATTGTGGCTTCCCGCAGCGTGCGCATGGCCGGTGATATGTTCGATCAGGCCATCATCGCTTTCATCAAGCGCAAGTACAACCTGCTCATCGGTGAGCGTACTGCCGAGCAGATCAAAATCGAGATCGGCTCTGCCTATGCACTGGACCCGGAGCTGACCATGGAGATCAAGGGCCGCAACCTTGTAGACGGTCTGCCCAAGAACATCGTGGTGCACTCTGAGGATGTGCGCGGCGCGCTGCTGGAGTGTCTGGTCAAGATCACCACCGCCATCAAGGAGACGCTGGAGCGCACCCCGCCGGAACTGAGCGCAGATATCATCGACCGCGGCATCACCCTGACCGGCGGCGGCGCTTTGCTGCGCGGCCTGGATCAGCTGATCCAGAGCGAGACCGGCATTGATGTGCATATTGCGGAGGACCCGCTGGACTGCGTGGCCAAGGGTGCCGGTGCAGTGCTGGATCATGTGGATGTGCTGCATGACGTGCTGGACACCGATGGAGGACATATGTAAGAGCGGCTCTCTGCGGAGAGTGCTGCTCAGAATGCGGAAAAGTTTCAGACACAGCAGCTGTGCGTTTTTCCGCTGCAAACACTGCATCTTGCGCGGATGGCACGGCTGTCCGCGCTTTTTTCATGCAAAGGCCTGCGGTAGGGCGCGGGCATCCCGACAGGAGGGAAGCACCCTTTGAAAGATTTTTTTGATACTTGGAAATTCAAGATTCTCGTGGCCGTGGCGGTGTTTCTGGTGGGCATCATGGCCTATGCCGGTGCCAACGGACGCCTGACCGCTGCCCCGCAGGAACTGCTGGGCGTGATCCTGACCCCCTTCCAGAAGGCGGGGGCTGTGGTCAGCGGCGGTGTGGGCGCGATGTGGGAAAAATATGCCAGCATCGACAAGGTCATGGAACAGAACGAGCAGCTGACGGCGGAAAACGCCGAGCTGCGTCAGCAGATGGTGGATTATGACCGCATCAAGGCTGAAAACGAGGCCTACAAGGCACTGGCCAACATTCAGGAAAAGAACAGCAATGCCACCTATGTGTCCGGCTTTGTCATTGGCCGCGACCCGCTGGACGAGTTCGGCGGCTTCACGCTGGACAAGGGCACCACAGACGGCGTAGCAGTGAACGATGCGGTCATCAGTGACCGGGGCTATCTGCTGGGCATGGTGGTAGAGGCTGATCCGACCAGCTGCAAGGTGATGACCATTCTGCACCCCAGCTTCAACGCGGCGGGCGTGGTATCCCGCACCCGGGAAAACGGCATTCTGAACGGCAATACCACCTATGCAGCGGACGGCCTGTGCACCCTGACCAATCTGGAGCGCAGCACCGAGACCCATGCGGGGGATCAGGTCATCACCACCGGTCTGGGCGGGGTGTTCCCCCCGGATCTTCTGGTGGGTACGGTGCAGGACGTGGTGCCGGAGACCAGCGGCAAATCCTCCATTGCGGTGGTGCGCCCCGGTGCCGACCCCCGCACCGCCAAGCACGTTTTTATCGTTACTGCGTACTAAGGAGGACACACTGCTATGGAATCTCGCCGCAGGCGCAGCCGCAGCCAGCTGCTGAAGTGGGGCTGTTATGTGCTGGCGCTGTTTGTGTGCGCCGCTTTGCAGACCACGCCCGGGCTGTTTCAGCTGGGGGAGGCAAAGCCGCTGCTGGTGCTGCCGCTGTGTCTGGCGGTGGCGGTATTTGAAGGAGAATTTGCCGGAGCACTGCTGGGCACGGTGGGCGGCCTTTTGTGGGATTGCACGGCCGGACGCACGGTAGGTATGCTGGCGCTGGAGCTGCTGCTGCTCTGCTTTGCGGTATCGGTGCTGGTGCAGTTGTATCTGCAGGTGAACCCCGGCAATTTTGCCGCAGTAAGCACCGCAACGGCGCTGGTGGTACTCTCGCTGGACTGGCTGTTTTTCTACTATATGCCGGGTTATACCGGCGCAGCGCTGCGGTATGTCACCTTTGTACTGCCCGGCGCGGTGCTGACCATCCCGGCAGCGCTGCTGGCCTTTTGGCTGGTGCAGCACATCCATGACGGGTTCAGGATCGACAACGGTGTGGTCTAGCCCGTAAAAGGAGAACCAGATGAACGAAAATGAACGCAAGGTCGTGGTGCGGCGGATGCTGCTGCTCATCGCAGTGGCCTGCATCATCATGGGGCTGTACACCTTCCGGCTGATCTTTTTGCAGCTGGTCAACGGGGACGGCTTTAAGGCAAAAGCCACCAACACCACGGATTATAAGTTTACGGTTACCGCTGCGCGCGGCGATATCGTGGACAGCACCGGCAAGCACATCGCTACCACCAGCACCGGTTATAATGTGGTGCTGAACAAGCTGCAGATGGGGGATCAGGATCTGGACACTATGCTGCAGCAGATCGTGGAGCTTTTGCGCAAGAACGATGAAAAATGGCTGGACACCCTGCTCATCAGCGAGCCGGATGCCGCCGGAAACTATACCTTTACGGACAGCGCCGACAGTGCCAGCGACCAGAAAACGCTGGCAGACATGAAGGAGACGCTGGGTCTGCAACAGTACGCCACCGCCAACGATGTGATGGAGATGCTGGTGGAGAAAAACCAGCTGGAAAGTTTCTCACTGCCGTGGCAGCGGGTGCTGGCGGGCATCCATTACGAGATGGACCGACAGGCCTTTTCCAACGTAAATAACTTTGTTATGGCTGAAAACGTCAGTCAGGCGACGGTGGCTACCATCAAGGAGCATTCCCTCACGCTGCCGGGCGTGGAGATCGTGGAGACCAGCACCCGCAGCTATGAGCAGGGCGATATCCTGCCCGCTGTGCTGGGGCGCGTGGGCAAAATCACCGCCGAAAAGTGGAAGGTGACCGACGAAAACGGTCAGGTAACCTATCCGCTCAAGGAAAAAGGCTATAACATGAACGATGTAATCGGCATCTCCGGCCTTGAGTCCGTGTACGAGGATGAGCTGCGCGGCAAGGATGGTGTGGAGACCATCACCCGTAATTCGGACGGCGTGATCGTGGACACCAAGATCACCACCGTGCCGGAGCCGGGGCATACCGTGCAGTTGACCATCAACAGCGACTTTCAGCGGGCGGTGGACAAGGCCCTTGCCAATAACATCGATATGATCAACCGGGTGTACAACACCGGCGATATGAAAGCCGCTGCCGGTGCTGCGGTGGTGCTGAATGTGAAGGACGGCAGCGTGCTGGCGGCCTCCAACTACCCCAGCTTTGACCAGAACCTGTACGCCACCAACTATTCGGAGTACAACGCCGACCCCAGCCTGCCCCTGTTCAACCGGGCGCTGCAGGGCCTGTACACCCCCGGCTCCACCTTTAAACCCGCGGTGGCAGTGGCGGCGCTGGACAGCGGCCTCATCAACCAGTACTCCACCGTCAACTGCACCGGCGTGTATACCTATTATAAGGACTACCGCCCCCGCTGCACCCGCCACGGCCACAGCGGCAACATTGATGTGGTCACCGCCATCAAGTGGAGCTGCAACATCTTCTTCTACGATGTGGGACGCCGTCTGACCAGTGACGTCTACGATGCCTACGCCTACAAGCTGGGGCTTGGTCAGCGCACCGGCGTGGAGGTAAACGAGGCTCTGGGACGCCTGACCAAAAAAACGGATAAAAACTACACCTCCTCGCTGGATATTCAGGCTGCTATCGGGCAGGGCAACACGGTGGTAAGCCCCATCCAGCTGGCTACCTACGCCGCTACACTGGCCAACAACGGCGTGCGCTACCGCACCCACTTCGTCAAGGCCATTCTGGATACCAACACCGGCGAGGTGCTCAGTGAGACTCAGCCGGAGGTGATGGATATCATCGAGGGCAACGGCAACACCTTTGAGCTGGTGCGGCAGGGCATGAAACAGGTGCCCAGCACCATCAGCGGCAAGATCTCCAGCTACCCCATTGCCATCGCCTGCAAGACCGGCACCCCCCAGCGCAGCGAGACTTATGCCTCGGGCAAGCACTACCTGAACGCCATGATGATCGCTTACCTCCCGGCAGACGACCCGGAGATCGCCATCGGCATCACGGTGGAGTACGGCGGCTACGGTGCCCGCACCGGTGATCTGGTGGTGGATATCGCCAACGCCTACTTTGCCATGAAGGACGGCACGCTGGAGGTGGATCCCTATGTGGACCCGCGCACCGTGGTGCAGGAGGATGCCGCAGCATCGGATACCGCCGCCCAGCCCGCTCCGGATGCTGCAAATGATGCACAGACCGATACCACAGCCGCAGAACCGCAGCAGACGACCGCGCCCGTAGGGGTGACAGAGGAAGAAAACAACGATGCAATGCTTGCGCAGTAAGGCGCAGCTGCGTGCGAAGAAGTGAACTTGAACGGAAATTTGAATATTGTGTCCAAAAACCTGTTGTAAATGAGTTGCGTTTGTGATATCATGTATAGCAAAGGAAATTTAGCAAGTGTTTTATATACAAATGTTTCAATAGAGGAGAGATCTACAGATGACGATTGCCCTGATCGCGCACGACTCCAAAAAGGAGCTGATGGTTCAGTTCTGCACGGCGTACTGCCGCATTCTGA
>ENA-UOJB01000087-UOJB01000087.1-human-gut-metagenome-genome-assembly--contig:-C48-NODE-87-length-121773-cov-279.320996_pt1 | contig 121773 bp, 115 predicted proteins | sample MGYA00242338_ERZ723885 | MGnify/ENA metagenome assembly ERZ723885
AAGATCTCTCGTGCTTACAGCGTACAGCTGCTTAGCACATTATTGAATTATTAACGAACTATTGTTATAATAGATTATGTTCAAAATGCCAATTTGGCATCTTGAACAAAGTAGGGTAGTAACAATTTAAATATAATGAAACAGAATAAAAACAAGATAGAATGCACACCTACCAAGCATGAGGAAGGTGCTGTAAAAAGTTTGATTCAAATGTGCAAGGACACTAATGCTGTTGCCTTCTTCGGTATGACTTGTGAGGGTGACTACGAAGTAATGATGACAGCTCGCAAGAAGGGAATGGTATCTTGCGATGAGTTCTCTCTAGAGCAGTTCGAGGCTATCAAGGCTATGGCAGAGGAGAAGCTTGCTCAGACCGAGGATAAACAGAGGTTCCAGGATATCATCGATATTTGCGAAAGCAATATTGATGATATCAAGGAAAAGATGAAACCTACTTGCTAATATGTTTTTGAAGTTTTAATGTTTTAAATTTATAGATATGAAACAGAATGAAAATGAGATAAAGGGGAAAGAACTGTTTGAGTTATCGCTTACTTTCACAGAAGGTGACGAAGAGAAACAGTTCAGTGTAACCATGAAGGCTAAGAAGGACGGCAAGGAAACGTCTCTTGACCTGTTCGATAGTGACTTCCTCGAAATGAGCTACAATGGCGTGAAGATGGTGTTTAGCCAGATTACTTACCTATACGTGAAGAACCTTCATGATACAGGGCGAATGTCTGACGAAGAGTACAATGCTATCATGGCTCATGCTGGACAGAAACCACAAGGCAAAGCTAAAGTTGGAGAGTAAGAGTTCATATAGGATATGGTATGATGCTGGGTGCGTAGTGCCCAGCATCATACCATTTTCAAATATATTATTAAGGTATGTATAGAATCCTACATGTATCTGCAGACTATCTGCAATGTTCTTTCGAGTTTGAAAATACGAAAACAGGAGAACATGTGATGATTCTCTGCATGACTTGCTCTCTCTGTTTAAGTTGCAGTCTAATCATGAGTTTGAGGGAAAGGTAATATTCCTTTCTTGAAGTCAGTTTTCTCGTCATTTAATGATGCTCGTGCCTTTGGGATGAATTGGCACTATTATATAAATAACATCAAAAATCTCATTCTACAACAGTCCTGCCATATATAATGGCAGATAGATCACTCCATCCTTCTCCTCTACATCACCTGGGTGAAGCACATACGCTTCGGCAAGCATAGGAGCAAATTTGGCTCTTAGCTTATTAAGAGAGGTCGTGGTAAAGCTTTTACCTGATTTCACTTCTATAGGAGAGATGTTATGCCGATTCGTGATGACAGGCTTAGGAATCAGGAAATCTATCTCCATCCTATCTTCCGCACTTGTCGCAGAGTTCTTCGAAAAGAAAAACAATTCATAGCCAGAAGCTCTCAACATCTGCGCCACAACATTTTCGACCAACATACCTTCATTTAACTCCAGTTTCCCCAAAGCCAACTTCAGGTAAAGTTCATTTCCCATAATCGTCTTCAGGTTAAAAGCATGACTTATCAGCAAACCTGTATCAGCCATATAGCACTTCAAGGTGGTGCGTTCCTCATTCAATCGCAGTCCGATATCAGGGGCAGTAGAGTTATAGCAGATGTTTACCACCCTTGACTCAGCCAGCCAGAAAAATGAAGATTCATACTCCCGATAACGAGCCTTATCGCTAATGGCAGTCAACCGGAACTTCTTCTCATGTTTGCTGAGAGCCGAAGGAATCTCCTCGAAAATTGCTTTTACCTTGATTTCGTTGCCCACAGCATACTTCTCAATATCAGCCTTATACAGGGAAAGGATATTTCGCTTAACCATATCCACTTTCATGAAATCATGGGTTTCTACATATTCAACAACTGCCTGAGGCATACCTCCCACTATCATATAATGTCGGAAGTAATCCATTACCTTACGATGCAATGGCCCCAAAGCTTGCTTTTTCTCATAGCAATCGCGGATGAACGGCATCATTTGCTCCTCTCCCATTGCCCATAGAAATTCCTCAAAATCCATAGGATACATATTCATGCGACATTCCTCCGATGGAATAACTATATCTTTCACATTCCTATTGATACTAACCAGTGAGCCTGTTTCAATATAATCGTACCGACCATCTTTTACCAGATACTTGATAGCAGCACGTGCTTTTGGATAAAGCTGTACTTCATCAAATATAATGGCGGTATTACGAGGATACAGCGTTACATTAAAATACAAAGCCAAGTAACTGAAAAACAAATCCAAGTTTTTCAGATACTTATCAAAAATTTCCATTAAATCACTATCTGCATTGTTGAAGTCAACCAGAATATATGATTTATATTCTTTTTGGGCAAACTCCTCCACAATATAGCTCTTACCTATTCGGCGTGCTCCATCTATCATCAAAGCAGATTTTCCTTGAGAATTCTGCTTCCATTGCAGCATTTCATTATATATTTTTCTCTTCATATTTATCTGTTTATCACGTTATGACGACCTATCTTTGCCCTATTTCTCACATTTTGATGAGATAATAGTAGGCTATTTCTCACGTTTTGACGATTTTTTATGTTGCAAAGATATAAAAAAATGCCTTAAGTTATTCACCTAAGTCTTCTTTTTACATTATATTAACCTGTAATTTACAAATATTCTTTAAGATGCTGTCCTATTCATAGATTTTAATATGACTGATGGTGACAAAGAACATATATGCAACAAGCTAACATTCCATCTACACCATATCATATCTCCTGATATGGTGTCCCAAGTATAGTCGTAAAGTTCTTGTTGATGGAATAGATGAACGCTAAAATTGCTTCTTCGCTAAAAAGTTGCTTACGGAGTTAATGGTTAAGGCTATACTATGGCGAGGCTATCGGTCATATATCCAAAATTAGCTGAATGTTGAGAAAAATAGTTGCTCTGGAGAAAATATTTTCAACCTGTGAAACGGACTTTCATAGCTGCCCCGTAACTTTGCACCAGAATACAGAATCAGGCACAAAGTATATGAGTGTCAATTGTTTTACTTTTAAAATATTAGACAGATGAATACGGCATTAAAGATGAAATTGGAGAAAATGAACAGACGTTTGAATGAGGCTCTTGATACTGACCTCTTCGAAGAATCTGAGTCTGAATTTAATGAATTTCAGGCTGAGGTAGATTCCTTTGAGAGAGAGTTGGAGGAGATATCGGAGTTCAGGCAGGATCATCTGCAGCTTTCTGAGCTGAAGAAGATTGGTGCCATCCAGAAGAAAATCCGGCAGGTGAAGAATGGGTATAATTTTTATGACCCTGAGTATGAGAGAAGTGTTATGTTTCCTAATGGTGAGGACGAAGAAGAGGATGATTTCTTCATTTAAAGATGACTGATGGGAAACAGACCTTATTTGAGAATCATATTGGGAGGAACTGACTTCAGAAGTCTTTCCCTCATGGAGAAAATTATATGTATTAATGTAGTGTTATTATGGTTATGCAAACGTCATGTAAGAAAGGTATGGAGCAGATGGACTTGCTCCAAGCCTTCGAGATTATCGTAGACAAGGCCAAGGGTTCTTCATTTGGTGAGAAGTTCTATCAGGAGGCAGACCCATATCTTGGATTTGTTTCTGACAAGTTGTGTATCTCCAAGCGTGCCAGTGCCATCATGGCATTGTTTGCCGACAGGTGTGATGACAATCACATCCAGTTTTCTGACTATACGGATTTTCTGGATTGCAGAATCCTTAGCTTGCTTCGATATTCCAAGGAGACAGAGGAACTTGTTGACAAGGAATATGTCTGCCGGAGGAAGGATGAAGGTCTTTACTACTGCATCCCCATGGAGGTGATGGAGGCATTCCAGCAGAATCAACGTTATATACCCTCTGATGTGGAGGAGCTTACAGCCAGGGAATTGTTTGACAAGTTCAATGAACTGTTCACAAAATGCCGTCGCAGGAAACTTGACAGGCAAATATTGAAAAAGAAGCTCAGGGCATTGGTTCGCAAGAATGAGAACCTAGCTTTTGTCAAGGCCATGTCTTCATTTGACATAGATGTGGAGGATACAGAATTTCCCCTTTTTCTGTTGTTCTGTACACTCTTTGTCATAGATGGTGATGATGATATCCGCTATCACGACTTGGAATTTCTCTACGAGGAGGGAGAGGCTGACTGGAGATGGGCAAAGAGAGGCTTGAGCCAAGGTGACCATTTGTTCTTAGTGGAGAAGTTTATCGAGTACACCAATGATGATGGCTTTGTGGACAGGGAGTCCTTCAAGATTACAGACGATGCCAAGAAACTGCTCTTCTCTGAACTCAACCTGTCTTCCATGCGTGGTGTCCGGCCGAAGGGAGGGATGTTGTCATTTGAGGACATCAAACCCAAGCAGCTGTTCTACAACAGTAAGGAACGAAAGCAAGTTGATGAGCTGGCAACACTCTTGGAGGAAGAGCACTACCAGAGTATCAGAAATCGTCTGAGGGAAACCAATTTCAGGAGTGGCTTTGCTTGTCTTTTTTATGGCGCGCCTGGTACTGGCAAGACGGAGACTGTTCTTCAGATAGCCAGGAAGACAGGGCGTGACCTAATTCAGGTGAACGTGTCAGAGGTTAAGAGCATGTGGGTTGGCGAGAGCGAAAAGAACATCAAGGGTATCTTCGATGACTATAAGCAGAAGGTGAAGCAATCTGTCAAGGCTCCTATCCTGTTATTCAATGAGGCTGATGCTATCATCGGCAAGCGTCAGGTGGGAGCGGAAAGAGCTGTGGAGAAGATGGAGAACAGTATTCAGAACATCATCCTTCAGGAGATAGAGCAGCTGGATGGTATTCTCATCGCCACAACCAACCTCGCAGAGAACATGGACAAGGCTTTTGAGCGTCGTTTCCTCTATAAAGTGAAATTTGAGAAGCCTGATTTGGCTTGCCGTTCACAGATTTGGCAAGCGATGATACCTTCTTTGGAGGATGCTGATGCTTCTTTCCTTGCTGCCCGCTATGATTTCAGTGGTGGTGAGATTGAGAATATTGCCCGTCATTACACCATTCAGACCATTTTGCATGGTAGCCCGGAGAAGATGGTCAAGTCTCTTACCGAGTTTTGCGAGAGCGAGAGGTTGGAAGGTACCAGGACCAAGAGAAAGATAGGATTCTAATGTATAATTAAAATTAAATATCCCCTATGGAGAAGTATATATTTTTGGATTTCGATGGAGTGCTCAATACTCCTAAAGGTAAGTTTGATCAGAAAGCGATAGGCAAGTTACGCCGCTTGTTGGAAAGATGTGATGCCAAGGTCATCATTTCTTCCACCTGGCGATTGCAAGGCGTGGAGTACATACGGCAATTATGGAAGGAGTATCATTTGCCAGGTGAGGTTACTGACTTGACTCCTTCATGTAATTCCATCACTTTCAGTAGTGCAGACGGTACAAAAGAGTGGCAATGCTTACATGAGGCAAAGGGATTGGAAATCGCAGAATGGTTGAGATTGAATGCCAAGGAGCCTTATCGTTATGTCATTTTAGATGATGAAGAGGATATCCTGTTCAATCAACGTGAACATCTTGTGAAAGTTGATGGTAGCAAAGGTCTTGATAAGGCTGATGTGAGAGTTGCAATTCAAATCTTAAATACCAAAGAGATCAGTCAAATGAAACGTTGGTTTTATGGTGCCCTAAAATTTATTGCGCTTTATATCCTTATGGTGATAGTTTTCATGGCTTATGTTTACTGGTATCCGGGAAACATAGTGATGAACACGAATAGTCATTTCCTTATGATTCAAAAAAGTTTGCATCAATATCATTTTCCTTGGCAGAAATGAAAATGGCGGTAAATACGTAATTTTGTATTTACCGCCTTAATCATTTGTTGAGAGGAGTTAAGAAGAAGGGCAGATCTTGTATTTCTTAGCAAGGTTTCTCAACCTTTCACTCACCTCTTCCCTTAGCCATTGTGGTTCCAGTACTTCCATGGTGTCCATGTTGGAGAAAATCTCCTGTTCGAAATCAAATTCTGGTTTCAGGTGATACTCAAAGATGGAGTATTCATCGGTACGCTTCATTTCCTTTTGAGACTCATGGAGAGGAAGATTACGAATGTAGTTGCTCTGGAAGGCATCTACCTTGAGCACCACCTTCTGAACTTCGGAATCCTCGTTATTGATGATTCCGAAGCAATCCTTGAAATATTCGGCCGGTTCCAAATCCTTTGGCATCTTGAAAACTTTGTCTGAGATGATGACATTTTCCATACGGTCAAGGGCATAACAACGGATATCGTTCGTGCCAGGACTATAGGCAACCACATACCAGCGTTTCTTGAAAGCCTTCACGAAATAAGGATGGATGTCAAACTCATAATACTTCTCGGAATTGTAACTATAGTAAGAGATGAAAATGACATGGTTGTCACGCATGGCCTTGATGATGTCTTCCAAAAAGTTTCTGCCAGAAGGCATATCTTCCAGAAGGACCCGTTCCTTGAGCTTGCGGCTGTTGCCAACCATGGCATGGAGGGAGAAGGCATTGAGCATCCAACTTCGGGTACTTCCTTCATCGAAACAGTCGCCATACTCGATGTTGTAGCGGTATCCGCTGCCACATTCGATGTTTATCTCAAACAGTTCCTCGATGCTATGGATGTTGTTGATGAAGGTTCTTCGGGAGAGTTCCGTTCCCTCACTGAGGTCAGAGTCCAACCATCTGCTTTGGATTTCCTTCAGGGTGATGCCGCCCCTTTTCTTTGCCTTGTGGATGGTTTCCACGAGCCAGACATATTTGTTTAATTGGTTGATTGCCATATTATCTTGTTTTATTTTGTTTCTTATAATTTTGGTACAAAGATAACGGAAAAGTAGGAAAATATGTTGCGCAAGTTGAATTATTTTTGATGTGTGAAGTGATTTTACACCCATTTCTTCTATCTTTGCATTAAAAACTTAGAAAGAAATGATGAATTGTAACAGAAACAGACAAATGGTCAAGCGCCGAATCTATTCCTTTCAAATGGACGGCGAGAGTAGGGCAGAGGCAATCTGTCGTGCCTTCCAGCAGTATACACTTGTAGATTGGGCATTATATAATAATGTGTCCTTTCAGATTGTATCTTCTGTGAAGCACCCTTTATTGATGAGAGAACTTTCTCAGCTCATGTCTCTAGGGCAGTCATTTATGGATTCTGCCCAGGTGGAGTTTCATCAAAAGATACAGGCTGGTGATGAGCAGAGGCTTCTGCTTGTCATACTGGCCTATAGGGATGGAAATGAATCAGCAGAATAATTTGTTTTTGGTGACGAAGTGTTGGGTAATCATGTTCTTATCTGTAGGTACATTACTTTAGCCTTTCTTATGATGCATTTTGGGTCTTTTTGTATAGTTTTCCATGTTTTTTGCGTCTATAAGTGATTTTTTCCTGTTTTTTGTTTGGTGATTCAGAAAATAGTTATACCTTTGGGCAGAGATGAAAATTTCGATGATGGCAGCAGGTAGCCGAGCGGTCTTCAGAGCGCATATCGTAGGTTCGATTCCTACCGTTATGTTCATTTTTGAGCTCTGAGACTCTAACCTCAGTGCGGGGCTTTATGCCCCGTTTTATTTTTAAATTTCTTTTTTTGTATGTTCTTTCAATATAATTGAGTCATGAATAACAATGTAGAAAAGCTATTAAACGAGATAGGTAAATTAGTGGTAGCTCAAAATGAGCGAACTAAAGAGCGATATTCCCATGGAGAATTGTTTAATGTGTTTAATATTTTAGGCTTAGAGTCCAAAGAAGTAAGGCTGCATTCTGCTCTTTTAGCAGAACTTCTCAGACCCAATGGCATGAGTGGAGTTGGAAATGCCTTTCAGAAAGCGTTTCTTGCTATCTTAGGGCTTCCTGAGAATTATATAGTTGATGGCAGGGTATCTGTTGAACTTTCCATTGGAACTACTACTGATACTGAAGGAGGACGCATAGATATCATTATGGAGGATGGCAATCATGCCATCATTATCGAAAATAAGATTTATGCTCAGGATCAACCAGCACAACTTCTGAGATATACAAATTTTGCTAGGGATAACTACCCTCATGGCTACAGATTATTGTATCTTACTTTAGATGGGAAAGAGGCGTGTGATGATTCTGCTCAAGGATGTCCTTACCAGTGTATCTCCTACAAGAATGAAATTTCCAAATGGCTTGAGGAGTGTGCTAGGATATCTTTCGATCGTCCTTTGGTTAGGGAAACAATTAGACAATATATTAATTTAATCAAACAATTAACGAATCAAAGTATGGGAACGTTAGAAGACAATAAACTTGTAGAGTTAGTGGCAAGTCCTGAGCATGTAGATGAGTATTTGATGATCATTAATAATCAGACGTCTATAGAAAATAGAATTCGGTTGGGATTTGTGGCTGAAATAGAAAAAATGGCTTCGGATATGGGATATGAAATTGTCCCTGTGGGAGATAAGAGAACTTATCTGTATGAAGGCTGGGGAGGCTATGCCTTGTTTAAATTACCTCAAAATGAAAGTATTTATTTTTATATTGGTGGTGATAATGCTCAAAAGCGTGGTCATGCCTATGGATTGATTGCTCTTAAAGGGACTCAAACTCCTGACTCGATAAAGGATGAAATCGGATGGACAGATGATTGTAGTTCCATTTGTTATACCAATTGTTTCCCTGATGATTATTCTTTTGTTGCAGCAAAATGGATGTGGGGGCCAAATGAAAAAAAATGGTGGTTATGGTATAGTGAAACGTTAAGTGCGATGGTTCCGCATCAGAACCAATCATCTTTATTAGCTGATTTTTTAAAATCTAAAATGCTGGAGGCAAAGAATATTATTTTGAAATTGGGAAAATGACGGTTCATTTTTAAGAAGGTGTGCCTAGGTCTTATGGCACACCTTCTTAAAAAGTGCCTGGTATATTCTTATTCCATCAAAGCTGCTCAATGTTTCTTCTGATCCACAGTTTGAAGAACGGGTCGTTGAAAGATACGGTATCTCCATCCATATCTATGAAATCTTTAGCAATCAATGCCTTCTTGATACCCTGCACATTGGCTGAGATTTTCAGGCGATACTCATTCAGTACTGGATGGGCTTGTTTTTTTTACGATATTTGCAGCAATGTTTTTTCTCTTTTACCTATTTAGCGTTTTCACTAGGCCGTTATGGCTGGTTTTTATTGGGTTTATGCCGAAATATGCAGCTGTTTCATCTATATAATAATTAATATTGCACATAATAATACCGCTAATATTACGTGCAAATATAATGATTATATTCTGAATATCAAAGCTTTCTATTGATCATATAAGATTTTTAAGATATCAGGCACTTAATCTTGGTAAATATAATACATATGGTAATATTCGGGGATTTGTTCAATATATGAGTTTGGTTCAATGGCATGTATATAGGATTTCCAGCATGAATAATTGCACGCTCTATGAACAAAAATTGATAGAATTACCACTTTTGGCTTTAGATTTCAGGTGAACAGAAAGGCTCAAAACCACATTTCTGTTTACCTGCAGGGATGTGGGCTTGAGCCTTTTCTTATGCGGTTTTGTTTATATTTTTTATTTATTTTGATATTTTGGGAGGGTGTTGAGATGGTGAATTGTGGTATTGAGTGGCCATTCTCTTGACCGTATCGTACATTAGCCTGTTGAGCTTCTCATCGGGCATTGTCTTTTTCTCCGGGTGGATGTGTTCTACCTGTTGATCGTAGAACATTGCCCATTTCTCTGCCCAGGTGAAGAGTTCTTCATCCACGGGTTCCAGGTTGTGTTCGTTGCTTTTCTTTTTGAGTTCCAGCAGGTGGGCGATTTTTGCTTTCATGTCTGGTTCCTCTACGGTGGCATCCACCAGTTCTGTGAATCTTACAGGAGGGATGGTGCCTTTGTCAGATAACCATTTACATACAAGAATACCTCTGAGGTAGTAGAGGAATCTCTTCAATGGCAGTCCATAGTCCTTGATGTATCTGTCATTATGCTTCTTGTAGATATGGTTGTAGTGGAACATGGCTTTCTCCTTGTTGAAGTATTGGTTTTCCATTTGCCTTATCTCGTGGATGAACTGCTCGTCTGTCTGGTAGATGATAGGGGAGTGGAGCCATTCAAAGAGAGATGGGTTTGAGCTTTTGAAGAGGCGCAGGGCTTTCTTCAGATCCCAGCCGGACATGTCTGTTTCATCAGGGAACATCTGCTCGATGGTATCCTTTTGCTCTTCGATATGGAAGTACCACTCTGGTTCATGGACATAGATGAAGCGTACATCCCAATCGCTGTCAGGAGATGAGAAGCCCCATGCCCTGCTGCCGGATTCTACGGCATACAGTATCTTGATGTGGTGTAGCTCCTCGATTTCCCGAAGGTGTTTGCAGATTCTTTCCCGGATGGCGTTCTGCTCTGGTTGATTATTATTCTGTTCTTTCATTTCTTTCTGCTTTTTAATTGTTGTCTTCAATTGTCGCCTTCTTCGAAATGGAAAGGCTCTTCATATATGTCTGCCATTTCCTTTGTCTTATCTTTCATATAGCTCACGGCACATCGGGGAGAGATGACTCTTACTCCTGGGCCATAGCTCATGAGGACGGAGTAGAGTTCGAAGTTGATGACCACAGAAATCTGGAAGATGCAGCAGCCGTCCTTGTTTTCTCGGATGAGCTGCTGGCTGTGATGAAGGGGTTTGGTCTGGATATACTTACTCTGTTCTCTGGATGCCCAGAACTTGATGGTGCGTGGTCTGTTGTCGATATTCTTGCTCACTCCTATGACATCGTCAAAGAACTTCTCTCTATCGAACTTGGGATTCTCACGGAATGGCTCTTCAATTGGTTCAATGGATACCATTCTGTCAAGAGCCAAGTTATACAGGACCAGGTCTTTCTTCACTGAGCCGAAAAGGAACCATCTGTTTCTGTATTCCTTCAGCAGATAAGGGTAGAGGATGTATTCGTTTGCCTCCTTTGCGTTGAATGACTGATACATGATTCTCAGCGTTTGCTTGTTGGCTATGTAATTGTAGAGAGGGTTCAGGAGTTCCAAGCCTTTGAGGTTCGGCATCGCGTCAAAGTGGATGATGGGCTTTCTGTTGCTTTTGCTGATAGACAGCTTGTCTTGCAGTCTTCCCACCACGTCTGCCATTTCCGAGAAGTGGTCAAAGTCTTCCAGCTGTTTGAGCATTTCTACGGCTTCTTTCATGATCTCATAGTCGTTTTCAGACAGAGGCATGTCGAAGATGGAATAGTTGGGGTCTGCATAGCGGTAGTATTTGCCATCATACACCTCTATAGGGGCATTGTAGCCCAGCTTGTCACTACGCATGATCTGCAGGTCTGCCTGCACGGTTCTCAAAGACACGCCTTTTGAGATGCCTTCCATGTCATAGAGGGCATCACAGCAAGCATCCACCAGGTTGTCTATGGTCCATCGGCGATACTTGTTTCTCAGGCAATTATCTATTGTCTTGTACCTTATCAGGGCATTCTTGTTTGCTGGCATAAGCTATTCTTTTTAAATTCTGTTGCAAAGATAGCAAATAACTCCGCAATCTATTTGCGTAGCAGCGATTATTTAACTTTTTCCTGCACTTTAAGGTTGTTTAGGAGGTTTTGGGGAGCCTAGAATCATCTTGTTTTAAATTCATTGCTTGCACAATGTGGCTTTTAGCATAGTACCCGTTGTTTAGCAAAAGAGTTATGGAAATCAGCAAAAAAATGTATAAAGTATTTAAAAATAAGGAATAACAAGTATTTTTATCCCTAAAAATTATCATATTTGATATTTTTTACTTATCTTTGTACCAAAAATGAGCATTTTATGTTGAAAATAGAGTGTGAAGACATTGAATTGTCAGACTTAATCTTAAGAGGTCGCTGCACAACTAATCGTCTTTACAAGAAATTGAGTAGTAATGCATCTTTTAAAACCGACTTAGCTAAGGTTTTAAAGAAAATGAAAATGGTGGACAATGTTTCCGAATTGAAAGACATTGGTTCTTTGCATTACGAACCTCTTGTTGGAGATTTGCTTGGTTACAGTAGTGTCAGAATAGGATACAAGTCTAAATATCGCCTTTTGTTCACAGAACATGAGGAAGGTATAGTCATTAAATTAATTACAATAAGCGAACATTATGGAGACAAGTAGAATTGACAACCAAGTTCCTTTCATGGCTACTCATCCTACAGAAATCATTAAGGATGAAATCAAGGAAAGAGGAATGTCACAAAAAGAATTGGCAGAACGCTTGGGAATGCAAGCCTCCAACGTTAGCAGAATGTTTAGGGAAAAAGAAACTATCACTTCTGCTCTAGCTGTCAAGTTAGAAAAGGCTTTAGGTATAAAATCATCTTTTTGGCTTAATCTGCAAGCTGAATACGATAAGGATGTAGTTGCTATAGAACTTCGTAATGAAAAAGAGCTGGCTTCTATTGATCAAGAATACATGTTGTCCAGTCTTTTGAACATGAAAGAACTGTATGCTAAACTGAAGATTAGATCTTCTTTGTTTGTTCAAGAGAAATTGGATGCATTGAGACAAATATTTGGAATGGAGCCATCTCAGATTCCAACTTTCCAGTCTGCTTACAATGGTAATTTCAAAAAGAGTACAAAGGTAGAGACTGACGAGAAGAATCTTAGGACATGGCAAGTTCTGGCTTACGTATCAGCTAAGCATAACAGACCTACTCATGGGTATGAGATGGGTAATGCCCGTAAGGCTGCTATGGAAATAGCTTCTGCTGCACATAACAATAGGATTACAGAAGAACAAACAAAAGAGATATTGTTTAAATATGGTATCTCTTACTCTTTTGTGTCTAAACTCGAAAAAGCTCCAATAGATGCCTATTCTTCTTGGGTAGATGGTTATCCGGCTATCGTTACAACTCATCGTTACAATGATATTTGCAAGTTGATATTCAATATCATTCATGAGTTAGGACATATAGAGTTACATCTTAAGCCCAATACAAATGTTGCTTATATTTCAGATGGAGCATATTCTACAGACCAAAAGGAAGAAGAAGCTAACAAGTTTGCAGAAGATATTCTAATTGCTCCTAATGTCTGGAAAGACATTATGAATACAAGTTCTAAGGGAATAGGAGTAAATGATATAGTTCATCATCTTAAATTACAAGCTAAGAAAAAAGGTTTGGATTTTGGACTTGTCATGTGGAGATATAAATTTGAAACTCACAAGTATGCTTTACGAGGATCTGGTACAGAAAAAATATCTCATCCAATACAAGAAAATTTCATTTAGGAAAGACAGTTAACAATAGTTCGGAAATATACTTTTTTATGAGGTGGAGTACTTTTTGTATTCCACCTTATTATTTATGATAGTGCCAATTTAGGAAAAAGGCAAAAAACTTGTTTTTGGGCACTATTCTATAAGTTTTCTGCTGTTTCTTTTGTTGGTTTGAAATTTAATGTGTACTTTTGCCATGTCGTATATTCATACGGCTATATGAATCATTAATTGTAAAAGCTATGCAGTATCCAACCCTATTAGAATATATGAAGGCTATTCAAGATGCCGGTAATAATCTTGACAAGTTGTCTCACCTTTCTGTCGTATTAGATGGTCACGGAGAACCCTATCATATCAGCGGTGATTCTTCCGTGGTATTCAAGATGCAGGACAAGACTACCGGGAAATGTTATGCTCTCAAGTGTTTTACGAAAGCTCAGAAAGGATGTGCTGATGCGTCTTCCAACAGTAGTTCTATGAAGTATCTGGAGAAGGAACTCTTGGTTCTGAGTCAAGGTAAAGAGGAGAAATATCCGGTAGAGTTGATGGATTGGCTGGATGATGATTCTCTGGGTGCTTCTCAGTTGAAAGTAGAGGATATGTCAACAGAAGCAACGAAAGCAGAGTTAAATGAGGCCATTACAGATGAATTTAGCGTGAAATACAGCAAAGATGGAAGAAAACTATTGAAAGTTCCACAAAAGCTTAAGGGTACTTATGCCATAAAAGAGGGGACAAAGATTATTTGTGACAGGGCATTTGAAGACTGTAAATCTTTGCGTAGCCTTGTTATTCCTAATAGTGTTACTAGCATTAGGGAAAGTGCATTTTCCTTTTGTTCTTCTTTGAAGAGTATTGTTCTTCCAGATGGCATTACAAGCATTGGGGATGAAACATTTTTTGGTTGTTCTTCTCTGGCTAGTCTTGTTATTCCAGACGGTGTTACCAGCATTGGAAATGGTGCATTTGCCTATTGTGGTTCGTTGAAGAATCTCGTTCTTCCGGAAAGTGTTGTCAGCATTAAAGGTAATCTCTTTTGCAAGTGGAATGGAGAAGTGAAATGTTTGTCTCCGAATTTTATCTTTGAAGATGGTGTGTTGTTTAACAAAGGCAAAAGTACAATTATCTCGTTTAGAGACAAAGACATTACATCATATGTCATTCCGGATTATGTTACCAGCATTGGGGGAGATGCATTTTCCGGTTGCGAATCTTTGACGAGCCTCGTCATTCCAGATAGTGTTGTCAGTATAGGAGATGGTGCATTTAGTCACTGCGAATCATTGAAGAATATTGTTCTTCCAAATAGTATTACTAGCATTGGATTTTGTGTATTCCAGCATTGCCGTTCTTTGAAGAGTCTTGTTATTCCTGATGGTATAACCAGCATAGGGGATGGTGTTTTTTGTACTTGCGAATCTTTGACGAGCCTTGTCATTCCTGGTGGCGTCACCAGTATTGAGAAAATGGCATTTAGTGGTTGCAAATCCTTGAAGAGTATTGTAATTCCTGACGGCGTAACTAGCATTGGGAGTGGTGCATTTAGTGGTTGCGAATCTTTGAAGAGTATTGTTATTCCGGACAGTGTGACTTGTATAGGAAATAGAGCGTTTGAATATTGCTTTTCTTTGAAGAGTCTCGTTCTTTCAAAGAGTCTAACTAGCATAGGGGATTGGGCATTTAATATGGCTGAATCTTTGGAGAGTCTCGTCATTCCTGATAGTGTTACCAGCATTGGGGATTATGCATTTAGTGGTTGTAGATCTTTGAAGAGCCTAGTTATTTCTAATAGTGTAACTCATATTGCTATGGGTGCATTTCTGAGTTGCACTTCTTTGAGTAGCGTTGTTATTCCTGATGGTGTAACTAGTATTGGAGAGGGGGCATTCATCGGTTGTGAATCTTTGAAGAGTATTGTTCTTCCAGATGGTGTTGTCAGCATCGAGAAAGATGCGTTTAGGGATTGCAATTTCCCAAACGATTTTAAACAGAAATTAATCTCCCGCTTCGGAGATAAAATATTTGGGTAACTTTTTAGATTATTCCTTGGTTATTACGGCAAGAAAAAGATACAGGCAAAATTGATACAATCATAAATAGGAAGTCCTTCCCCTAAGACTTCCTTCTTTGCCTTCTCCCTTTGCCAATTATTTAAGTTCACCTCCTCCACCATCTTGTCTGTAAGGATACGTGCCTCCTTGATGGTGTTATCTATTCTCTGTGCAGAAACGGTCATACTCATGACGGCTGCCATTACCATTGTCATTATCAATCTTTTCATAACTCATGTTCTCTAAAGGGTTACTATTCTAATTACTTCTACTGTATCATCGAGATATCTTCAGTCTCTTGATTACGGTTGCAAAGATATGGCGATTTAGTGGGATGACAAAGGGAGATACTCAAAAGGGAAGGTGAATTTTCCCTATTTAGTAGTAGGGATTTGTGAGTAGTGGTTATTTTTTAGCCGAATTGTTTGCTCAATTCATTGGTTTTTAGTATTTTTGCACACCATTTTTTAAAAGTAAGAATAATGAATAAGACACAGATTGTAGCAGCATTTGCTGAGAAGGCTGGCATCACAAAGACTGATGCCTCCAAGTTCTTTAACGCTCTGATGGGTGTGATGGCTGATAACATCGTGGAGGGAGATGGAGAGATTTCCATCCCTGATTTCGGCCGTTTCTTCATCAAGCATGTAGCGGAACGCCAGGGTGTTAATCCTGCAACAGGCGAGAAGATTACCATTGCAGCTCGTGACAAGGTGGTATTCAAGGCTTCAGATAGCCTTCCATACTTCTCTCGCAAGCATAGTAATGAGTAAGTTAGGATAGTTAGTTTATATCTCAAATCGGTAGCCATCAGAGTCATCTGGTGGCTTTTTTAGTACTGTGCAGATAGGATGAACTGAAAATTTGTACTTTTGTGGCAAATTATTGAGTAATTTGTGACGTAGTATCTTATTTTTGTACTTTTACAGGCTGAAAACGGATACTATTATCCGCTAACATTAATTGAACTACCCACAAGCTAAAGACTTGTGGGTGTTTTATATGTGTTGTTTCTTTTTTTTTGTGCTTTTTTTGTTTCTGTGCAGATACACTGCACAGAAAGCTCGTAATTTTGTGGACGATTTAAAAATATTTTGTATGAAAGATAAAAAGCAAGAACTGAGTGCCCATGTGGAGGAGATATTCAAGCAGTATGTTCATCCTGGGCTTTACATCTGTGACTTGGCAACTGGTGGTGGCAAGTCATATACCATTGGTAAACTCACCTGTGAATATTATCCCAAGCATTTTGAGCGCATCATCATTCTGTGTGTTCAGAACAAGCTCATAGAGGGTATGAATCGCGAGATTGAGAAGTTTATCGATCAGCCTGGTTGTCTTAAGCTGAGTGAGAAGCTTGTAATAGAGAACAACACGGAGGTTATCTTGAAGGCAGTAAGGTCCGGAAGTCTTCAGGAATTGCTCGATGAAATGGGGCTTCAGATAGAGCAGCAGCGGAAGAAGAAGGTTTCTGTGGCTGTGTTGGAAAACAGATTGGCGCAGGTTGAGAAATTGGCTAAGTGCATGAATGCTTTGGTGGCCATACTACAAGATGATTCTGAGAATGCTTCTCTGCTAGAGCAGATACAGGCAGAAGAGAGCCGGCTGAGATATGCTGTCAGGGATTTCTTTGCCAACTACAAGAAGCATTTGCTTATTACTGGAGAAGTGAAGAAAGTGGGTGTGAAGACTATACTGAGTCGTTTTCCTTCATTGGAGAGAGTCTATCCGCAGGTTAACTACGCCAGCAGGAAGGTATTTCTGATGACCGTTCATAAGGCGATGCTTGGTATTGATCCTATTTTGTCGGAAAGTGTCAGTATCAGGGATTTCTGTGACAAGAAGACCTTAATCCTGTTTGATGAGTCTGATCAGGCAGCAGTAGCCATGCGTGATGTCATCATTGGTCAGGCTTGCAGAAAGTCTGCAGGCTTCAACAAATATGGCAAGGGATATCATGGCTATTTGCAGTATTTGGGCTTATTATCAGCCAAGGATACCCTTACAGAGAGATATGATGGGACTCTTTTGAAGGAAAGTTTGGAGAAGGCTCAGAAAATTTGTCAGGATAATTGGAAGCGGAAGATGGGGGATATACTGCCTTACAAGAACATCTTTCTGGCAGATACGAAGGATTACAGCAGTTATCGACGTGGTGTGTTCTTTGCCGGTCCTACCTTTAAGTTGGAGATTTGTGGTGGAGCGGAACACGCTCGGTCCTTCATTTGCTATCGGGCTGGTGAGAAGAATTTCATATTGGCTCATGCTGAGAATGAGGAAGAACTGTCTGGGAAGTATGACATGGTGATTTCCTTGGATAAGTTTCTCAAGCTCTCGGAAAGCAATACTGTGGCGGTGAAGAAGTTCCTGAGTGGTTGCGTCAGAGAGGCTTTCCTGAAGAGGCAGGATGCTTTCAAAAATGAGACCGATGACAGGGAACAATACTTGGGGTGGCCTACGGTGGAAGGTGAAATTCATTCGTTCCTGGCTCGTTTTGAGGTGGTTTCAGAGAAGTTCTTTGAGCAGCAACTTCTGGATTACTACACCAACCGCAAGAATCTGACCATTAAGGTAGATGGCAAGAAATATAAGGTTCAGGACGATTCCTTCTATATGCATGGTTGCCGGTTATATCAGGAGGAGCTTGATGAAAGAGACAGTCTTCACCGGGTAAGGCTCTCTTGCAGGGAGATTAGCTCCACGCCTGAGAAAATACTGTATGATCTGGTGGTTTCTGACAAGGTGGCTGTGGTACTCTGTTCTGCTACGGCTTCAAGTGAATCTGTGATCAGTAACTTTGATATAGAGTATCTGATGTCGGCTTTGGGCAGGAAAGTTCATCTTTTGGACAGAGAGGATAGCAGGAAGTTTGAGGAGCTTGTTGAAGCTACGTATCCTAGCCGTCATCAGGTAGAGGTAGTGCCTCTGGAGCATTATATGTTCAAGGACAGCCGCAAGGAACACATGACCCTACCTGAGAAATATAAGCAGATGTTCTGTGAAGATGCTGTTGAGGAAGGACTGGTTGACCGATGGTTCAAGCTGACCAGAAGAAAAATCTTCCGTCAGGCTTCCAATGCTGATGAAGCAGTTTTTGAGTTCTATCGTATCTTTCAGTTCATCGAGGCTTATCACTGGTTCCACGGGCATGATGATATTCACAGTATGCTCTTTTTCCAGAATAGAGCAGCTCACACCTACCAGAAGCAGATGAACGTTATCGCTTGTCTGATTGACGGATCCTACAAGCAGAAGATGAAAAATGATGATCATATGGAGGATGTCTTTGAGAGTGGTTTACCTGATTGGCAGAATGAGCATCTGTTCATGTCCAACAGTTTAAAGGACGTGGAAGACAAGGTTTTGAAGAGATTGAGTGATGGCAGCATTTCCAAGGTGATGCTGGTGACGGCCTACGGTAGTTTCAAGGCGGGTGCCAATCTCCAGTATAAGATACCGGAAGGTATTGATTATGAGAGGGGTGACAACTGGGAGGAGGATGAACATGAGTTGAAGAAGGACTGGGATGCTGTATATCTCCAGAGTCCCACCTCTTATCTCTCTTTCAATGATGATAGCCAGGAGCAGGCTTTTGATGCTGGTCTCTACCGGATTATGATGTCGCTCATGATGCTCAACGAGAGAAGTTGGCTGACTCCCAATCAGGTGGGGCACTGGTTGGAAGAGGCGATTTCCAAGAAGTCTATCCGTTTCAGGGAGGATGCTGTAGCCATGGACAAGGCTGCCTGGGCGCAGACGATGATTGAGCAGGCTGTGGGAAGAATATGTAGGACTAGGAATAAGCCGCTTTCTACCTACGTTCTGTATGATGAGGGGATGACGGAATTCTTTATGGGTGATTTGGGTGACAAGTCACACACCAAGGAATTCAAGGCTTTGAGCAGTTATATTCAGGGGCATACTGAGATCGGCGGTGATAGTCATGCTTCTGCTGAAGAGGTCAAACTGCATAATGATTCCCAGGCTGCTCAATGCAAATTGCGTAAGATGAGGGAGAAGGCTTTACTCTTCACTCCACATCCTTATGAGGTGGAATATGAGAATTTAGAGGATGGGAGTGAAGATTTGTCGATTCCTTATTACGTCAAGAGGGCTCAAATCATGAATCAGTACTACAAGCAGGCCATTATCCGTAATCCTGTGGTGGCTTCCTTGCAGGAGCTTGATGAACAGGCCATGATGGTTCCTTTCCTGAGAAAGTGTTATGGCAATTGGGAAAGAGATGAGGATGGATCTTTCTGCCAGCATCCTGTATCTCCTGCATCTGTAAGATTGGATGTGTTGATGAAAAATAAGGTTATCCATGAGCATTTTGAAAGGAATGGATATGCTACAGGCTGGAGTTCAGATGGTCTTATCCTGCATCCGGAGATATTGATGGCTGATTATGCCGGCGAAATTGGTGAGGAAGCTTTCAAGGCACTTGTTCTTCGCTATACGGATTGCAGAGAGGAGCAGTTTGCGCATCTGGAGGACCGGGATTATGAGTTGGCCGATTTTGTGGTTCTGAATCCGGATGGTTCCTATAAGGTGGCATTTGATGTGAAGAATATGAATCCTTCCATTGAGCATTTGGATAGAAAAGGGGATATGCCTACTTTAGAGAAGCGTCAGGAAAAGGTGAATCGTCTGGGGTGTCCGCTTTATACAATCAACATGCTCAAGATGCCATTTGAGTCGATGGACAGGTATGAGATTTGTGGGTTGATAGATGAAGATGGGCATGTCCAGGGAGATGCTATGTTGAAAATTAAAAGTTTAATTGAAAGTTAATTATTTAATAAGATGTGATATGGCTAAAAAGATAGAGCATATTTCAAAAGAAGAGATATTGAAGTTGCCTGTGACAACCAACAGGCTTATGGTGTCATGGAACAGAGAGACGTTCTTTGCCAAGTATGGCATTGTATCTTACAGGATGGAAACGAGAGATCGTGAGCGCAAGAATCTTTCTTACGAACAACTCTCTGACACGCCATCTTTGTCGGTAGTAGGCATATATGCAAAGTATGAACCTTTTAGCAGCAGAGACGGCTATACGCGATTTTTCGTGCTGGTGGAGAAGGGCGATGAGAAGAAAGTGATGGAAAGTCTGAAAGTTCAGAAGGATGTGGCTTGCAAGTCAGATGATCTGCATGGGTATGATGAATTCCTGCAGCAGCGCATTATCGTGTCGCTTGCAATCAATGCCCTCGGAAAGAAGGGCAAGGGTGGCATGATGTACAACAATGGCATGTTGCTGGTTTGTGATGACCAGAACTTTGGGGTATCCGAAAGGTTGAAGGAACTGGTTTGCTTGAAGTTGGAGGTGAATAAGCATATGAATCTGGTTGCCAGAACTACCTCGTTTTCACATCCTAAGGATTTCAAGCAGTTGCAGGCGTATAGTAACTGTGTTTTCCAGGTGGGGAAGGAAATGGATGGTGAGTTATGGCTTGGAGAATATCTGAAGCCGGTTATACTCAAAAAGCTGAATGAAGGTGATTATCGTTTGGACCAGGTTTACATCAAGAAGAAGCGCTTCTCTTCTTCTCACAACACTGTTCCTTATTGGCCTTGGAACAAGGATACGTACAATCACAGCCGATTGTTTGTCATCTGCCAGGTAATTGAAAACGTGAATAAGCTCTTTGATGGTATGCTGACAGTTGATTTTTCCGACCATCAGGTTTTGGATTACTTTGAGAGTCATCCGAAGGAAAATGTTGAAAAGCTGTTGAAAGAATACTTTCAGGGAAAGACCATTCTTGTGGAGGATCCTTTTGGCACGGATGATTCAAAAAAGCAGGTTGATCAATTCAAGGCGAGTGTGCTTGCCACCATGGGGAACGTTGTGAGTGTTGTCAAGCGAGGTGGTAAGGTGGATATGCTGTTAAAGTTATGTGAGGAGATAGGTGATGAAACTCATTATTCGCAGTCTGTGAAGCGTATGTATGAGAGTGGTATTGCCTTCCAGCACATGATTCATCATGGTGGAGGCAAGGAGGATGATGTGCCAGAGGCTAAAGCTAAGAGGATCTTGATGGAACTACTGGTCAAGGATAGCATTGTCAAGGGCTGTATGCCATCAGAAATGGCTGCCATCGCAGGGAATTGGAAATTCTGGCTTTTTAAACAAAAAAAGGAGGTTGTATATGGAGCATCCTTGAAGTTGTGTGAGGGGAAAGCTGTGGCATTTGAGCCTTATGGCTTTGATGATGGATTGGGAGAGGATTATGACACCTTTGTTGCCTCTATAATGGGCTTGTCTGTTCTTCTCAAAATGAAAGGTAATCATGATTATCATGTGATGGAGAAGGAGGGAAATGCTTATCTGATCATTGATACAGAAGAGATTCCTATCTTGGATGCCAAGCAAATTGATGATACCTATGGCAAGATTATTGAAGGGACTGATCCAGATTACAAAACAATTTGCGTGTTTAAGAGAAAGGGTGCGGGTACGAACCACAAATTCTTGCGCGGTCTGATGGGATTTCATTTATGGAAGGAAGAAGGTCTTGATGGGGAGGGAGCAGAGTCCTACTCTTACATATCTGGTTATAATTCCGATAATTTCAATACAGGTGCTACCTTCAAGATAAGCAAGGTTCCCCATGTAAGGCGTATCTGTATTTTGAAAAAGGATCATCAAGAGCGTGTATGGGAAGATATTCAGGAGTTGAAGAATATGCTGGCTGTGGGCTTTGGCCAATGGAATGAGCTGATGACTTATCCTTTCCCATTTAAGTTCTTGCAAGAGTATTTGGACAACCAGAGTGAAACGACGTTCTCAAAGCATTGGAGTGAAATGTAGTGTTTTAAATTCTTTTGTTTCAGATATTTGGTATGCTCTCGCCTCTTTTGGTGTGAGAGCATGCCTATACAATGAGTCATTTTTTGTTTCTTTGAATATTAATTATGTAGGCATAAAAGTTAAATCTTAGTTAATGTAACAAAAATGCTACCTATATATTTGGTGGTTAGTTGCTTTTTTGTTACCTTTGCAGTGTCGAAATGACAAAGAGCTCTTACAAATAATGAAACAATCAGAATTACTGAAGAGACTGAGAGATGCGGGATGCATCCTGTCTCAACATGGTTCAAAGCACGACAAATGGATCAATCCCAAGACTGGCGCTTACGATTATGTGCCTAGGCACTGCAAGGAGGTGGCCAAAGGGACTGCTATAAAAGTGCTTAAAAATTTGGCAGGGGAATAGCCCCTGCCAATCTATGAGCCATGTGTGGATTTATTTGTGGAGCTCTTTTACTAAAAATATAAATGTATGGAGAAAAGAAAGGTTTTAGTTACAGTAGAACAAGCATCTGATGGTTCGTATTGGTGTCATACAGAAGATGCGATAAACAAGGGGCATTTCAACTCTGTGGGACGTACCGTAGAGGAGGCAAAGCAGGATTTGCTTGATTGCTACGAGGAGGCTAGGGAGTTTGAAGATGATTTGCCGGAAGTAGATTTTATCTACAAGTACGATATTCAATCATTCTTCAATTACTTTTCATATCTCAATGCGTCTGATATTGCCCGCCGTGCTGGCATCAACCCATCGCTCATGCGACAATATATCAGCGGTGTGAAGAAAGCCGGAGAGAAAAACTATCAACGCCTGTCAGCTTGTGTCGGCAAGATTAAAGAGGATTTTAGAGCAATCTCTTTCTAGTAAAGATTGATTGTTTCATATACATTGTTAAAGAGCTCGAAGCCCTGGTACGAGACGTATCGGGGCTTTTTTCTTGCTGTTTTCTGGAAATGTTCAGCAAAATGTTAATATAATATTGACAGGTAAGCGCTATGTTCTTTAGCTTGTGGGTAGTTCAATGCATTGGTGCAGGTTACAAGAGCAACATCTATGTGGAGAATAGTGTTTATGCTACTGCTGCTACCCAAAAGAAGCCTTGGGATTGCAAGACTAGTGGCAGTTATAAAGACTACAATATCACATTGAAGGGTTGTGAAGGTGCTTCGGATGCACAGAGCAAGAGTGGTAACAACGAGTATTTCGTTCCATCGAAATACTATACTTATAAGGCTAATGATGCTTCTGAAGTGAAGAACTATGTAACAGCTGCTGCCGGTGCAACTTTCAAGGTGTCTTATGGCTCAGGTGTAAGCAAGTCAAGATCTGTTTCCTTCGACGATACAGATGGACAGATTACAGGCGTATGTGACTTTACAGAAGCTGCATCTGTACTCTCTACTCGTATTTTTACCTTGAAAGGTAATGAGGTACAGATTCTTCAGCCAGGTTTGAACATCGTGAAGACCACCTACTCAGATGGTCATACAGATGTGAGAACAGTATTGAAGAAATAGAATAATGGCCTTCGGGATATGATTGTCCTGGAGGCTTTTTGGGTTATCGTTACTTCCATGACATCTATCTATTAATCAAAACAAAAACTCCCTGATAATATAAACTGTTATTTTTAGTTGTACAAAACAGTCATTTTCCGAAAAGAATCAGATAATCCACTAAAATTCTACATATAATCCACCATACTTAGCCTCTTTTGGCGTAATTTTGCCATCACCAAACGTATTTTCTGAAAAAGAAAAGCATTGAAAAGTCGATGCTTGATTACGGATTAGGAAGAGAATAAACAATTACAATTTCATATAAACCGAAAGTAACCAATGAAAAAGAATGTTTTAATGACAGCGGTTATACTGCTTGGCATCATGTCAGGTTGTACCGACAGTTTGGAGCAGCAACTAGCTCCTGCAGCAGAGGTTGAAACTGAGTTGACAACAAGAGCTTCTTCAGGTCGCCTTAGTACTTACACTCCTCCATCGTATATTGATGATTATGCATCAATGGCAGGTTGGGACCAGCGTGGCAGTTGGAATTTAGCCAACGTGCATGACCCTACAGTCATGAAGGCTGATGACGGCTACTATTACATGTATCAGACAGATGCCTCTTATGGTAACAGTTTGGAAGGACATGGCCATTTCTTCTGCCGTAAGAGCAAGGACTTGATCAACTGGATTTGGGTAGGCTCCACCATGAGAAGACAGCCTTCTTGGGTGGCAACCAAGGTGAATGAATATAGAGCAAAGGAGGGCCTTCCTGCTATCAAGCATTTTCGTTATGGATTTTGGGCGCCATGTGCTCGCAAGGTGAGAAATGGCTTGTACCGAATGTACTATTGCATCGTGGTTGATAATTACATCGGCAATGGCTTATATACCGATGCAGCCAATTTTGACAACACCTGGACAGAAAGAGCTTTCATTGGCATGATGGAAACTTCCGATCCAGCAAGCAACCATTGGACAGACAAGGGCATGGTAGCTTGCTCTTCCACTGACCATGGGTTCAACTGGGGAAGAAACGGTCAAGGTGACTGGAATGCATATTTCAAGTATAATGCCATCGATCCGTCATATATCATCTGCCCTGATGGCAAGCATTACCTCATCTACGGTTCATGGCATTCTGGTATTGTTGCCATGCGCCTGAACCCGAATACAGGTATGCCTTATGAGAATATCGGTGACCCATGGGGAGACATCAGCAAATATGGCAAACGTATCTATACTCGCAATATCAATAGTCGCTGGCAGGCATCTGAAGCTCCGGAGATCATATATCACAATGGCTACTATTATCTTTTTCTGGCCTACGATGAACTTTCTGTGGCTTACAACACTCGTGTGTTGAGAGCCAAGAATATAGAAGGTCCCTACTATGGCAAGGATGGCAGAGACTGTACCAACAAGGGTGGAGAGGCATATCCAATTCTGACACATCCGTACAAGTTCAACAATAGTCCAGGTTGGGTAGGAATCTCTCATTGTGCTGTCTTTGATGATGGAGAAGGTAACTGGTATTTTTCATCACAAGGTCGTTTGCCGGCAGGAGTAAATGGCAATCCATATTCAAACGCCCTTATGATGGGACAAGTACGTTCCATTCGATGGACACAGGATGGCTGGCCAGTCATTATGCCTGAGAGATATGGTGATGTGCCACAGCTTACCATTCTCGAAAGTGAATTGAAGGGAACCTGGGAGAATATCACCCTGGAGTATAATTTTGGTCAGCAGTGCAGTTCTGAGAGCATGACACTGGGTAGTGGTCATAAGATTACTGCAGGTTTCCATGCTGGTGGCAAGTGGTCCTACGACAAGGCAAATGCCATTCTCTACATAGATGGCATACCTATGTATTTGCAAAGAGAATGTGATTGGGAATCCAATCCTAGAAAATATACTATTGTATATTCCGGACTCAGCAACTACAACAGTATAAGGAACCGCAAGTCATATTGGGGCAAGAAGAATTAAGACATTAAAGGAATTAAGGTAAAAGGTAGATGACAAAAAGAAAGTTGCTGACTTGACTATCAAGTCAGCAACCTTCAGCTTTTGCAAGGGTTAGCACTTCACACCCAGTTTTTGTAATCGCATGATGATGCATTGGTTGTTCTCGTTCAAGACCATACTAATTGTTGCATGTCTTATCTTCATATCATTTTTTCTTAGAAAATAATTCTACATATTCAAATCAATAACTTATCTATAATAACGTAGTTTTAACATTGATTTATTCATGATGCTATGATTTTGTAGAGACATTGCCAATCATTATGGTTCATCAATCTAAAAGAGCGAGGTTGGGTTTGTGGAATCCCAAATCTCGCTCTTTAAATTCTGTTTCGTCAATGTCAGTCTTTTGAAATTTTAAAGCTCAACTTTAATATGAGCTTAATCGTTTCTATCGACATATTGCGGTCGTAAGTTCTTCCCTTCTCTGAGTAGCTAATTCAAAAACTGATAGCAGCTTTCGCAGTCTTATATTCATTGTTTTTTAGTAGGAGAAGATTCCTTTTTCTCTGATTTGCCGAATTCAGTTTGTATCTTCTTGATCATGTCCTTTACCTCCTGGTCGATGCGATTGAAGTTATTGTAGAGAATTCGTTCCTTGGCATCCGTGGACTTGAAGTTGTAATATATAGGAAGAGGGTAGTTCTTATAATCCTCTTCTTCTGCCTTGATTTCGTCCATGTTGAAGTTCGTTTTGCAGAAGAACTTGGAGGTTTTGAACTCCTCGGCCTCCTGGATATTCATAGAGCCGTTCTTGCCGGTCTTGGTTACGGTGAAATCTCTAGCTGTCTGTCCGCAGATCCAAGCGGATGCCATATCGCTGATTTTTGAGGCAGGTACCAAACTGTCCATGTTCTCATTGAGATTGATGGAAGTACGGTCTCTATCAATCGTAATACCTTTCTTGAGTTGGACAACCTTTCCGAAGATGTCTCCAGATAGCCAGTCCAAGGTATCCTTGCTTCTGGCGGAACCACTGATGACATTGCCCACGGTAGTGATAATCTTGTCTTTACCCACCTTGCCATAGTCAGCTTCAAGCTGAGGTAGCTCCTGAAAACCGAGAGTGACGGCTACTTTATTACTTCGAGCTGTACCGATAAGTCTATCAATCTTATGAAAGTAGAGCGTCGGAAGCTCATCCACGATGATACTCACAGGGACGTTTTTGCCTTGACCACTATTCACTCGGGTTACCAGACGATTGAGAATCAAAGCATTCAGTGCACCGATGATACTCTCCATTTCTGGGTCGTTGGCGATAAGCAGATAGCTTGGATTTTTCGGGTCAGAGACCTTCAAGTCGAAGTCATCTCCGCTGAACACCCAATAGGCTTCCTTGGTGGCAAGGCGTGATGTCTGAACTCGGAGCGTACCTATCATACCTTCCAGCTGTTCCATAGCTTTGTTGTCAAAGGCCGTTTTGAATGGTCCCAAGAGAGGATATACTTCGGGGTCGGTGACCAGAACCTCGAAAATCTCCTCATAAGAGTGGTTCAAGAAGGAGAGTACATGAGGCATGTCGGAGTATTGGCCTTTCCAGTAAGCTGGCTCCACCAGTTTATCCATCTGTCCCAAGCAGCCTTTGGCATACACTCGTCCTGTGAGTCGTTTATGATGGGTCTCAGGGTCTTCGCTATACTCTGCATCCAGTTCATGACCATGCTCATCGTATGGCTTCTTGCCATAGTTGACAAAGAAATAGATACATGCGGCCAGGAAGTTGGTGGCAGATGTCTGGAAGAACTGGTCGCTACCACCACCTGAACCCTTTTGACCTTTCTGGAGGGATTCAATGAGTGTTTCTGCCGTTTCCTGTGCTGCAGCCAGATTGCCTATATACTTTTGCTGGATAGGATTTACTCTACAGCTGTATTCTACGTTTACGAAGTTAATGATACGGAATTTACACCCTTCCGGGATTTTCTTCTGTTCCTTATTCTTTCTATAATGATAATATAGCTTGGTGGCCAGGGTCGGAAATTTATAATCGTACACCACCATCGAGAAGCCTTTACTGGAATGCTGCCTAATATAAGGTTCTATAACAGAGAATGTTTTACCTGAACCAGGGGTTCCCACTACCCAGGTTCCTCTGAAAGGATTGATGATGTTGATCCAGCCATGACGGAATTTCCCCTGATAGTAGAAGCGCATCGGTATGTTCACGGAATAAGGATTACTGACACACTCTGTGGATTGCTCGAAACTCTCGTTCTCCAAGTTGAATCGGTCTTTGAGCATGCCGCTTCTGAAGTACTTGGATATATTGTCAAGTGCTACCTGTGTCAAAACCGTTCCGGCAATTGACAATAGCATATATACCCAAATGTTACCACTAAGTATGCCTATTTTGAAGTGCCAATCCCAATAGTAGATACCAACAGACAGCAAAACCATCAGAAGGCCTGAGGATATAGGCCAGATAACCATTTTCTTGGCATCATACTCAATCTGCTTCTTATTTTTTGTACCAATGCAGGTAATAATGACCATGATGAGGGTCACCAGTTTACTATAGGGCAGGAACTGATATACAGACAGGTGCTGAAGTTGGCGATGTAATCCTGTTATAATGCCTCCCAAGAAATCCAAATCTTCGGGATTGATGGCATACATGAAGAACTCCAGGAGCAAAGTCACATAGATGACAGCCCTAAACAGGGTATAGGTTCCTTGTAACTCTTTTGATTCTTCCATTGTTGTATTTACTTGTTACATTTTACACTATTGGCTTTTTGTTTCCAACGTTCCTGGCATGCCGTGACAATTTCTGTCATGCTTCTGGTTTTCCTAGGATTGCCCCTGAGTTCATACCAGGAATCCATGAGCGTAGTAAAGGAAATGAGCCTGTTCATCTTTCTCATCTTATAGTTCAGAGCACGGAGACTTCTTCTGACATTACTCATGCACTCGATTCTTTCCTTGACAGTCATCTTCGCATTCTTATCCTTGTCTTTATTCAAAGGAACAAGAAGTTTGATGTCTGCTGCCACTTGCATACCAGTCTCGACCACCTCCGTATAAATGTTGTTCTTCCTTTCTGACACTGCTACAGCTATGAGATTAGCAGGACAATCGGATGATGTGGCTTTCAGCTGCTTGATGTTCTTGAACGCCTGATCCACCTCATAATAGATGCCATAAGTCTCGGCTGCAATACTTAGAATGTCACCAAAGCTATCCAGATAAGAATTGAACTGCTTTTGAAAATCAGTGATTTCCTCCACCTCTTCTCTTAGGAATTTATGCCCCGACAGGTTAAGTGTCATGGCAGCATCCTGGGCTATAAGCGTTTGCTTTGCCTGTTTTGCATAAGTATAGAACATACCGGCTCTTATTACGTCTCCACCAACCCATGCCTTTACCTGGGTATGAAGAAGCAGGAAAGCACTCAAAATCAAGATATATCTATTCATCGGCTCATGCATATTATTGGAACCATGGTTTGTGTTCTTGTCTCATACGATAGAATCTTGCCACTTGTTTCATGGCCTTGCCATGTCGCCTGATGGCATCTGATGCTATCATACCATTTGTTTTCTCAATTTTTCCAGCTATGGCTCTGTTCCATACGTCCTCAAAATTGTAGATACAGACACTAAGAGCAAGGCTGCGAAGTTTTTTGTTCAACACTTCTAGTTCCTCGCTCAGTTGCCATAGAAGCATCGTACGCTCAGCACCATTGAGCATGCTCTCTTTACCGCCTGCTTTGATGACCTTATTTAAGATGCGGTAGGCTTTAGTAAACTCTGCCGCAGTTTCCATGTAGAGATTATTCATGCTCATGGAGGCGAATACACCTTCTGGATTGATTTTTCTGGCTTGGTCAATCTCCCACAAATAGGTGAGTGTCTGCATGCCATCTTGATACAGAGTGGCTGCTGCAGCTATTTTCTCTGCGTAGCCCTTGGCTGTTGTGAGATAGGCATTATACTGCTTTTCCCATTTTTTCATGGTGGCAGCATCCTTTACCATCGATCCCTGTACGCCTGCCAGATCATTCATATTGTCAGTTTGACTTTTTATTTTGGCACTTACATTAGCTTCTCCTTTTTGTATGGCAGCATATTGCAGGGGATTGGAGGTTGCTACCCCTTGGCTATAACCTTTAATCCAGACGGAAAAAATGAATATGCCTACCAGAAGCAGCTTTTTCTTAATTTGTAATTTCATAAATTCCCTTTTTCCTTTTATTAAACTCAACTCTGCGCCGGATTTCTCCGACAATATCCTTCCTTGCCTTGATTCCCACAAGTTTGAGACAGCCATTGGTTCGGTCTCTGCTAAGGATGATGACCGTTTTGATACCGACCAATAGCTGTAGTAGGTTTTGACGTTGCTCATAATCCACTACACGATAGAGTTCAATATAGTGAGTTGTTCTTGCCACCAAACCCTTCCTTATAATTATCTGCTCTGAAGTTATTGTATAACTTGTCACCAGTTGGGACAGGGTAGCCAGCACAGACATCAATATCCCAAAGATGGCAAAGGAATAGAAAATCCAATGCTCAAGTTTAGTGATATGATGACCCATCCATATGCATCCCAATATGAATGGTATGAAGAGCAGGTTAGTGAGCAGAATGTATCGACAGCATGGACGTAGTTTCACCTTGGGATAGGCATTTGTTTCGAAGTTATACATATGATATTGATGAATAGTACTACTTTTACTTGATTTTGGGGAGATGGGCTATATGCCCATTCCCCTTCCTTCTCCACGTGACATGGCTGCTTCATGATTGAAATTCTCAAATTTGGCCGCAGCCACTTCCGCCGGGGAAACTACCCCGGGTTTGAAATAGACACCTTTATGCTCGTAAATGTCAGGACGTGGCATGGCTGGTCTTGATAGACTGGCTGCTACGTCCAAGGCTGTTGTCACTGCCGCCAATATTGCTGCTCCCAAGTTGAACCCATGTCCTTCCTTTGTACACATCTTCACTTCCGGGAAGATTTTGTCAAAGAGCTTCATGCGTTGCATATCATTTACCGCCAGGAACTTATTATATTCCTTTTGGGTAATCTCGTGAGAGAATACATTGCCATCGATGACAGCGGACATCTTGTATTTACCCTCAATTACCTTTCCGTCAGCATCTTTAAGACGTTCCACAGCAATGTCATTGACTTCCGTGGCTCTTCCATATTCACCACTTCTTCTCCACTCCTTGCTTGATTTGAGATTTTCAAGCCCCTCACCATTTACCTTGGCATCACCCAGGAGAGTTAGCTTGGTTTCTCTCTGAAGGTCAGAAAGAGAGATGTCTCCCAGTGACTTGCTCTCTGAAAGGATGAGTTTTTTGATGTCCTCCTGTGACAATGAATCCACTGATAGGCCTCTTTGCTTGAGTAGGTTGGCTATTCGCTCATTGCTATAACCGGAGTTCAAGTTCTGCTCTGCATGAGATTGTGGAAGCTTGAGTTCCTTAACAACAGTCAGTTTATTACCCTTATCATCCGTTATAGGTATAAGTTGGGTCAGCATCTTGGCTCTCCCGTCGTCAGTAGCATTTCTGAAGTCCTGATACTGTTTCTCGGAAATCTTGAAAGCCCACATGCCCACATCGCTGGAATCGCGCAGGTTCAAGAGATAGTTGCCTGAGATTTGATCCTTCCATACCATGGCTGAGGTAATGAGTGCCTTGGTGTTGTCACTTGTCAAACTATAGTTACCATGCATGCTCACTACACCTTTAGCCGTTTCCAGATTCCCCGATAGAATATGGTCTTCGTTCTTGCCATTGCTGGCGTCTTTTATCTTCACCTCATCAAACACCTTGTCAAAGAGTTCCAGGCGATGCTCATCATCGTAGTTGATGAACTTGATATAGTCTTCCTTGGAAATCTCATGACTCATCACCTCATTATTGATGACAGCTGTCATTCTGAACGAAGTCTTCTCCCCATCGTGAGTGGGGTAGGTTTGGATTTCTCCTACGCTTACTCTTCTGCCATCCTTGACAGGAAGGTAGAAAGCCTTATTCTCAGTGAGCATTCTGCCATCGACGACACCTATGGAGTTCCATCTGTCAATATAACCTGTATGATAATCTGTTCGCTGATGTCCCAATGTAATGATATCGATATGCTTTTGATGAGCATTCATTGCATCTTGAGCGATAAAGATCTCCTTCTCTGCCTCAGGCTTGAGCTTGATATCAACATAGTCCTTGGAGTTGAGCATCTGCCGAGTGATTTTGCCGGCAAAGTCATTTTCAATCACCTTATTGATTATAGAGAGGCGCTCGTCTATGGACACCACATTTTTGCCTTTGTTACCTTGCTTGCCTGTATCCTTGAAATTCTTCGCCATGAGTTTGGAGAGTTCCTCATTGGAAAGGTCGTATTGTAGATTCTTGTTGACGGAAGAAGACTTGATGGTCAACGTCTTGTTCTTATCATCAATGACAACTCCATGGGAAGCGAGTATATGTTGGAAAAGTTCTGGTGTAGCATAAAGAGTGGATCCCATGGCCTTGTCCAAAGGTTCTGCCAGTCCTTTTGGACGAGCCAGCATTCTTGGCTTAGAATGAATCTCCAAGTTATGAAGAGGGTCGGCAACCTGTGTGCCTTTATCATAAAAGCCGTATGCTCCACTTTTAAGCTCTCCTGGTTTCAGTCTTCCATCAGGACGGTCAACTACAACCGGTGCAGAAGAAGCGAAAAAAGGTCTTCCTTCGATTCGCCGTACATGGTAGCCTCTTTGCGGAAGCAATGATAGTCTATCCATGAAGGAATTGAATTTTCCGTATTTTGCTCCCATGAAAGGATGGAACTTGGGTTCTCTATAACCATATTCTCCATCCATGATGGTGTGCCCCCATTGCCCCATATTAACAGGAGAATTGGCATTCTTGGCTGTTACCCATGCATTGGGCATATAATAATCGTTCTTCACGATGGATGTGAACGTCTCGTATGCCTTTCGGTTAAATGAATTGGTTCCTCCTGATCTGAGATTCTCAACCTGACTTTGTGTCAAGGTGTAGTATCTTGGGGTGGAGGAGTTGTGTGCAAGGGTTATAAGCTGCATCTCACCTGATGGAGTTTGAGAGAGATGTGCTTGCATGCCATTGGCATTCAGGGTAGCCTGTAGCTGGGGAGCGATATCATAGCTCCCAAAATTGGAATTTCTTCTGAGTAGAGTCATATCCTATTTATTTTCCAGTGATGAATTGTCTTTGGATAAAATGACACATGTATGGCGATTGGCCGTGTATGGCTTATATATATCAATTCCTCCATGGCTCACACCTTGTAGCTTTTCCTTTTGTACACCAGCATCAATCAGCAGCTTGGCTATATACTTAGCTCTTTTGATACTCAACTTTCTGTTATACTCTTTACTGCCTGTGCGGCTATCTGTTGCACCAATGACTTTTACTTTGAGATTATATTCCTTCACTGCAGCTGCGATCTCAGATAGTTCTATTTTCTGTTGGTTATCAACGAAATCAATGCTGTTGATTTTGAAAAAGAACAAGATAGGAACGTCGATATTCTTATCATGTATGACATCACCCGAACCCATTACGCTTCTTATTCTTTCTCTCAGTTCATTGAGGCCTCGATAGTTGTTCTTAGGATAGAAAGATACTTCTCTTGGCACATTGCAATGATAGTAAGGGACCGTTTTTAATGGTTTTTTCTTCCATCCTTGCTTTCCTATATCTAGTGTAAGTCCCAAGTTGGCATGCAACAGGTTATCTCTGAGTGAACTTCCTGTACCCAGGCCATCGAATTTCTGAGCTGTGGCAATAGCACCAACTTCTGCGGACAAACTTAATCTGTCAGCTATTCTATAGCTGCATAGCATACCATAGTTGAGGGCAAACTCTGTCTTATGGAGGTGTGAATTGTGGATGACACCAGCTCCCATGTAAGGAACAAAGTTCCATTTTGGCATTTTCTCATAATCCTTATGATAAAAGGATGATATATTGACCATCAGATCCAAGTGATAGTTTTCATATCTTTCCTTGTGGAGATTAGCTGTCTTGAACTTGAATCCATCAAAGGCAATACGGGTACCAAAGTATGGAGTATGCCATTTGCCCAAGGTGATTTCCAAGTTGGGAGTTACTCTGTCAAAGAGATCACCGCATCCCGATGGAGAACCGGCAAAAGCGGCAGCTCCAGTTCGTGCAGAGACAAACCAGTTGTCCAGAATGCCAGATGGCTTGAATTTTAGACATGATGCATCATGATTGGTAGTAAACGTGGTCGCTGCATCCTGTATTGGTGTAGTCACTTGTGATACCACAAAGTTCTTCTCGGCCTCCGAGAAGACGACTTGGGCCTGTGCAGAAATCACTGCCAGGCAAAGTCCGAGGAATAATAGTTTCAATCTTTTCATGCTCTTATTTTAATCTTTTATGTTATATATATATTATAATGTGTAGTTGAGCAGAGTCACAACTGTTCTGCAAGATGATCGAAGAGGAAAAGCTTGTATCGGCTGATAATCCTCTCACAGCATCTGACATAATGAATATTAGTGGCATATCCGGCAGCCTTAATCCCCCTGAGCCAATTGTGATGGTCAGTGGAATCATATTTATGGCATTTCTGATAGCGTTCCCCCATTAAAAGTCTGGAATGATATTCCATGCTTTCTTCTGCAGAAGAGAAGTTACAGAATTTCTCACTTGGCTTATCATCATTATGCAGACTATAGGGTAGTCCTTTTTCCAACCAGCTCTTGCTAGCCTTGATACCAAAGAAGTTATTTCCTTCCTTGGCTAATTTGCTTGTTCCCCAACCACTTTCAAAGGCCATCTGGGCTAAGATAACCGAAGATGGAATACCATATTTACGTTGCTGGCTCATGGCTAGTGGGGCATATCGCTTCAAGAAATCCGCCGGACTTAATTTATCATTTTTGTCCAGACCTAAAACTTCTACTGCTCTTTGTTGGGTGTCCCTTACAAAAGTCAGAAGCAGGTAGGGATTCTCTATTTTCCCCAGGAGGCGGCATGTAAGATGCAAATGAGGGCCGGTAGCCCTTCCGGATGCACCTGTTTTTCCCAAAGCATCACCAGCATATACCATTTCCTGATTCTTTACCCAGATTTCTGAGAGATGACAATAACTCAATGTATAGTTGCCTGCCTGCAAGGTGATGTAATGTCCTGCGATAGGATCATAACCCACTGTTTTGATAAAACCATCAAACATGGCATATACCTCTTCATATTTAGCAACTAGGTCAATGCCTTGATGATTCCTTTTTTTCCCAGTGAATGGGTCAGACCTTATTCCGTATGTTGAGCAGATTTGAATGCTCTTTAAGGGATAGCAGACACTTTGGTACTTGTCTATCCAATAGTTCGCGGCTTCAGCAGATCCTTGTGCCAGAACATTTATGGGCAGCCAGAGCAAGCTTGTAATCATCCATTTCAATCTTTTCATCATTTCTACCTTATTTATATAATACAGGGTGCAAAGGTAAATGGAAAGATTGAATTTATAGGTAGAAAATGAATTGAAGTTATTTTTTAACACAAAAGTAGTTCTATTGTTAATATATTGTCATAGATATGTTAAAAATAAAGTTTAATTATGCAGAGGAGGAAAAATTCATTTTTTAGCATTACCTTTGCCGAAAAATTTAGATAAGGTATGACTAAGGTAGAAAGATTTCAGGATAATGAGATTCCTTATGAGCTTCTAGCTTCATTTGGACTCTCGCAAGAAATGGTAGATGACCTTCCACAGAAGGTATTGGAGCAGTTGCTCTCTGGGCAACGAACTCCACTTCTGCCTATTTGCAATGTAGATGAAAATGGAAATTGTAATAACTCTCTCGCAAGACTTTCTCTAGTGAGGACAGATGATGGCATTGATGTCATCTTCATGTCCTGCTGGAAAAGCAAATTGCTGGAAGAGTTTGAATTACAGCAGCAACAGGCTCTCAAAAACGGAAGAGCCCTATATTCAGCTGAAAAAAATGCGTATTATCAGTTGGATTATGCTACCCAGCAGATTGTTTCCATGCCGGCCTATGTAATACAGCATAACATGCGTGTACTAGGCAGACAATTGGATATGGAAGTCTCTGATCTGGAGCAGCTCAAAGGAGGTGACGTTCTTTGTCTGATACAGGGAGACAAACCAATTTCGTTGGGAATTGACCTGATGCAGGATATAGGTATTCGTGTAGTGAACGGAGATAAAGAACAGTGGCAGAGAGAATTCACTGGAGACGAATTTCCTCTTTACAGTTTTGGCATCAGCGGTTGTTGGGTGAATGATGGGCATTTTTCCTATGTGAAGGAAGAAGACTATACTCAGGACATGTTAGATGCATTGGCTGAGAGAGTGAACCAGGTAAAGAGAGCTGCATTCCATCGCTAGTATTCATTTTTAAAGGATAACAGGTATGATACTAAGTGGATTTCAAGAGGAGCATCAGCTTCTCGATTGGTATGAGCAGGATTCAATCTCTGCTCTGCAATATATTGAACATCATTCAATAGGTATGATCAACCGCTTCAAGAAGTGGTGTCAGGAGAGTGGAAGCAGTGAAGATGAAGAATCTGCCAAGGATTTTTTAGATGAATATAATGGATTATTCTTGGACACTGTAGTCAGTAAGAATGAGAATTCAACTGCAGCAGATACTTCTATGTTTCATCAATGGTGTGAGAACAGCGAGTTTTTGGATGAGCTATATTCATCTAAGCCCGCCCTTCATGTGACTCTCTGGCGATATCAGAATCCATGTTCCACAGATAAGCAGAAATGTGCCCATGACTTGGATGTTTCCACAGGGGACATTGAGAAATGGTGGTCTGTAGTGGATTTCTTGAATTTTGAACATGGAGGAAATTATCAGCCAGTAAGGTTGGACGAAGAATCCATATCAATGGCGATTTTGTATGTTTGCCAACTACATATATAGATAAGCTTTTAAATTATTATCCAATTGTTAGTACTATTGTGTCATTCGTGAGAACAGCATAAGTAACAGATGTTCATCAAAAAGTTTGAACCGACTCACAATATATTCGGTTGATTTTTTTATTCTCAAATCGCATCGCTTGTGATGAGTAGTGCGATTTTAATTATTCTGCAAAAGACAACAGCGGTTTTTCCTTAATGGAAAACCGCTGTTATTTTATATTGTTAACTTTTTTTCTTAAAACGATCAACTTTTTTATAGCCTCTTCCATATCGTTTTCCTTTGACACCAATTAAGCCACCTTCGAAGAAGTTGATAACATCGTCCTTATGAAGTTTTGAAAGCATGGTATTGAAGGTATCTTCTCTTGTAGAAGGTCTTAATTCCTGAATTTCTAAGAGGAGTTGGTCTCTTTCAAGAGGGAGAGAGCATCTGTTGAGTACAATTTCCACTGCTTTAGCAACACTCAACTTTTGGGTAGATAGCTCCTTTTCTGTAAGAGTTACCTCTTTTGGAGTGGCAGCAATCAGTTCAACCTGCTTTGCCTGTTTTGAAAAAGACTCCATATCAACATTGAGCGTGAGTCCCAGGATATCGGACATGATACTTTTGAGAACATTGATAAACAGTTCGCTATCTTTACCTTTTAAAGAGGTTCCCTGTTTCCAATAGCGACTCTTGAATGCAAGGCCGGTAAGTTCTTCTATGTCCTTTGGGGTGACTTCCTCTTTATTTAAGAGGCGATTATTGGCTACATTGAGGAATGATACGTATGAAAATGTTGAGAATTGGCTTGGAACAAGATAGGTATATGTTTTAGCAGTTTCGTCAGTTGAAGACGGATTTTTAAGATTAATCATACTCATTCCCTTCACTAATGCGATGAGAAATACCATACTTTGGTAGGACAAGGTAGTTTGCTCATCCTCACAGATACCTTGGGAATCCAAATTCAATTCCGAGATAAAACTCATTGTGAAAAGTCCATAACCTGTCCATTGGGTTGAATGGAGAAGAGACATGAGAGTCGCATCCTCTGGCAAGCCCAGTCCTCTGTTAACGCTATCCACATAACGGCGCATGGTTTCCACCTTATCCCAATTGGCAGGTGCGTCCTCTGCGGATGAAGATTTTCTTATTCCAGCAATAATGCCTAATCTGATTACATCCGGTGAGACAGACTCATTCAAGTAGGATGCCAGCTTGGCAAATAAATTAGGACTCCAGTTGTATTCTTCAACTGGGTAATAATTCATATCATCCTGATAGTTGTCATTATCGTAATATTCTTGATACATATTTATTTCGAAGATTCAAGTTAATTAAAATATTTGCGCAAAAATACTAAAAATAAATGAAAGCGCCAAATTTTAAGATAACTATTTGTGTCTTAAACCATTATCTTTCCGTTCATTGTGTTTTGTTTGTACTTTTTTTGCACCCGTTATGTTGCTGTTTGGTGAAATTTGAGAGTATGTCATATATCTATGACACACTCTCCGTATTATCTGGAACACTTGCTTTTGGATGTATGTGGCAGCATGGTATCTTCTTTATGATCATGAGCTTGCTCATTCTCACCTTGCTTGGTATCGGCAGCCATGTTTTCCTGGCTTTCAATAATGCCATTGCCATCTACATCCATGTCGATGGGGGTTGAGGTTCTTAAATCAATACCCTTATCTGGGGATTCTGCTTGATTGGCTTTTTCTACATACTGGAAGATGATATTCACAGCATGTTCTGCAGACGTCAAGGCATGTTTTGTGAATCCTGGATCTTGTTTGAGAAGGTCTTTCCAGTATTTGTTATAGTCCAGGCCTTTCACGTCAAACTTACATCTTTGGCCAATCATGGCTCCGCCCATATGTGCTAGAAGTTCTTCCTTTACCAAATGTTCATATCTGGTAAGTTTAGCAGCTTCCTTGCGAGTACTACGCACTAGGCCTATTGAAAGGTCTCTCATATAGTCATCCTCTGATTCAAATAACTGATGAGGTGCAAGGTGAATGGCATCTTCCTTAGCACTATAGCTGACCAGACCTTTTCTGCCATCAAAAATTACCTGTGCAGGATATTTGCCTTTTTCGGTAAGCATGCCTATCACAGAAGTTTGTTTCGATGCAGAAACCTTACATGATTTTCTAAGTTGCTCCCATTTCTGGGGATGTTCCATAGAAAAATTGGTTTGCTCAATATTATATACTGTTTGCAAAGTCTTCCCATCTGACAGACAGAAACCTTCTTTGCTGATATCAACCTTGAGATTTTCTCTCTTAATATCATCAAGCGTCATGTAGATAGGAACCTCGTATCCCTCCTTTTCCGTCAGGATGGAAAGAAGCAAGGATGTTTTGCTGTCAAACTTGTCTCCATTAATACCCTGAGGAAGAGCAGCATTGCTTTTAATCCATGGAAGTTCCGGATAAGTAACCTGCAAACTCAATCGGTCAGCAATAAGCTTTCCATACTGTGAGTACGCCTGCGTATGAAGGTGTTCCTCAGTATGCCACCTACCTTTAAGGGGCTCGAAAAAACCATCCTCTGAAGACATATAAACCTTTTCTTCATTCTCTGGAGCATTTTTCTTCTGTTGAAGCTTCTCCTGTGAGAAATAATCACCAATCAGGGAAGATAGCTTTTTTTCGTAATGATCCACACTTTTCTGAATTTGAACTTCCATCTGATTTCTTGCCTTTAGATCCATGGAAGAGACGTTTCTTTCATAATCATCTTCCAACATCTCTTGCTCTTGAAACAGAGTCTTGATCTCGGTCTCGTCTGGAAGAAGCATCATATCTCCAGAAAAAGGATTATTGGCATCTTTCATCGATTGAACATAGTCTTTCATGAGCGCAACTTCTTGCTGGTCATTTACATGATCTTCTTTAGAGGCTTCTTTGAACTCTTTTTGAGATGGTTCTGGAGAACTGAGCACATGGCTAAGATGCTGATTGAAAGCCTGCTTGCTACCTAAAATCATGGTCAATTCCTTGGTGAGCTGAGCAAGTTGCTCAGTTTCCTCAGGTGATTTGGATTGCAGCAAGGCAATTTTAGTCACACCTTCCTTGATTAATCCCTCCTTGATGAGTTTGAGGTCATCCGTATTGAGAGGTATTTCAACATTCTTTGGCTTCTTGAAAGCAGACAATTTGCCAGTGTTGGATAAAAGTACCCCATCGGCATGGTCATCGGTGGTTTGAATGCCACCAGGAGAATTTGGGGTGTACAAGATGCTATCACCTATCTTATTTCCCAAACAAGACATGAGCTTCTCCAAGTGGGCATTCAAATTATCACTTTCCAGTCGCGTTTTGACAGCTCTCAAAAGTTCCATGTGCTGGTGAACATTCAATGGGGTAATATCAAGTTGCTGCACTTTTTCCCATCTATCATTGACATAGAAGTTCACCTTCATATCATCTTTTGCATTCAAACTCCATGACAATGGAGTGATGTTCTTTTGCAGGAATTGAGAGAAGATTTGCTTACGTGAGACTGCAGGAAAGTCTCCTCCGAAATTCAAAGGGTAAGTTTTGCCTATATCTTTTTGCAAAGCCATAAAATCCTTACGAGCAGCCTCCACCTGTTCTCTTCCCTTTACCCAACTTTTTGTCTCTTCTGGTGTCAATTGCACCAGTTCCTTGGATTGAATGAGTTGCTGAAACCTCGCTAGAGGAATTTCATGAAGCTCTGGTTGTGTTGAAAGAGAAAGGAAAGTGGAATATGCTATATGTGATTCTCTTGCAGAATCACCGCCAATATAGGCATCCACTGTACAGATTCGTTCCTTGTTACCATGTCCCTGCTTGAAAAACATTCCTACCAAATCCTTACCCAGTTTATCTTCTATCATGGATTCATAGGCAGAAGGAAGAACGTAACCATCTGCCTTTAACTGGCGAAAGCGCTCTATCTGTTTATTCTTGGAATCTATTTCCTCGATGTTATCTACCCAGGTTGAAAATCTTCCTGCTTGCCATTTCACTTGGGGGAAATGGGACGTTTCTGACTTATCCCGGGCCCACTTACCAAGCTGTAAAGCCCATTTCTCCAGCAATGAGAGTTCGCTTTGAGTTGTATCCAAGAACTCCAATTCCTCTGGCGAGAAAAAACGGTCCTTAGGAAACGGCTTCTTGCCTGTTTGCTGACTTTTAGAGAATAGGGTTTGCCATCCCTTCATGAAACGGTCTCCTTTGCTCTGACTTGTTTGATAATTCATTAATTCTTTTTTCTATTATGAATGATTAGATAGGAAAACATTGCTAGATACAAGGTTATTGCCCAGCATATATGGCAATGTTTTCCTATCTGTTCTTTTATTTCCTTCTCAGTACATGTCATTTGGACTACGTATTGGCTTTCAAATCCCAATGTGATACCGAGGTGGTACGACATCCGATCTGAAGTTTATTCTTATAGACATCCAGTTGCATGTCACCATGTACTTCCACATACTCACCGGCATTAACATTGATGTCCAAGGGCTTGCCTACAATGAACTTTACCCATGTAAAGGCTCTGTTCTCACCATCCTTATCAGAAGAAAAGGCCGAGAATACCTTGAACGAAGTGCCCTTTTTACTGGTCATGGTTTCAATACCCTTGTTTCCGATCTTGCCTTTAAACTCCATAACTCCTTCCAGACGGTCTGGGAGAGAGGAGTCGTTCTGCTCAATGGCTCCTTCCGAACGGAGATTGAAATAAAGATTCTCTTCCACCTTCTTGATAAAGAGATTTCCATGAACAGTGACACGGCGTCCTGCCTGATAGTTGGCAGCTGTAGTCTGGTCACCTTCAGCCGTTACTCCAATATGAAGTTCCTTGACACTCTTGTCCTTTCCCTCAATAGGAACGATGATGGTAAAAGCAAGGAATTTTCCACCTTCCTTATTCTGCTTTTCAACTGCGCTGCTGACAATGATGCCGCACGCGGAAACATTACATTTGATCATATTTTCTTGTTTTAATGATGATACAATTCTTAAATTTATGCTTGTTTGAGACCGACAGTCTGCTTATTTTCTGGGCATTCGGTCTCAAAAATAGTACTTGCGAGGACGTGCAGTTTTGATGCATCCACCTTCTCCCTCTCTCTCTTTACCAGTTGGCATTCCGTCTTTTCCTCGTCATTCTCAGTCAATCTGGCCTCCCTATTAACTACAGCCTGCATCTCGTTGGCCTTTATCTTAGCTGCCATGATAAGAGCTGCTGAAAAGAGAGTGGAGATCAGTTCAGAAAAGGCATCTTTGTTATTATCCATACCAGTTTCACTATTTTGACTCATCAAATATCCAAGCCATTTGGTTGGATCATTGGACTGAGTAATGTTGGCAAGAAGATTTTGTGCCTTATCTTCCTGGGATATAGGATGAGCGACGGGTGAATATTTGCTTCTTTCCTCTGCCAGAAGGTCTTGCCCATTTCTCAAAAGAGGTGTATCGTTACTGGTTCTACCTTCTATTGCTGCGAGATAATGAATCGGATTGAATGCCTCTATTTTGCCGGAAGCATCCTTGATTTTTGTCTCAAAATGCAAATGTGGACCTGTGGATCGACCTGTATTGCCCGATATTCCAATCTGTTGACCAGCCTGAACGACCTGACCTTCCTTGACATTTATTTGGCTCAGGTGCATATAGATACACTGGAGCTGAGTTCCATCCTCCTTGTCATATGCGATCTTAATCATATTACCGGTAGCCTTTCCATAGCAGGCAGAAATGACCTTGCCCTGATTTTCTGTTGCATACACTGGCAGATTCTTGCCTCCAGTTGCGATGTCTATGCCTCCATGCAGATGATTTCCTCTATCTTCATGGAACATACCTGTTACTTTGAGATTTCTGAAATCAATGGGGAGGGATAGGGTGGTGGGCATTCTAGGAAGAGACTGTTCACCCTTCCTTGCATACCCGATATTGACACCTTGTTTCTGGGCTTGCAGAACTGCCATCTGATCATATCGGTCAAGATGGTAACGTTGAATTTCATCAAGCAGGTCTTCCTTATAGGTAGGACTGCTCGCATATCCACCTTTCACAATGCCATTAATCCAGCCTCTATAGTCTTGGGAACTTTTTGAGGCACAATATTTCTGGTATCTGTCCAACAGAAGAACTTTGGAATGATCCTCCACACTGGCACTTACCCCAGAATACACTCTGAATGCTTCCGGATAGCCATGATCATCCACATGGTAGCTGACAGGCCCCTTCCATGACCCACCCTGCTTCACTCCAAAGAAATTGGAACTTTCACGTGCAAGACGCGATGTACCAAAAGTACTCTCAAATCCCATTTGAGCAAGGGTGATGGATGCCGGGATGCCATATTTGATTTGTTGTTCAATGGCCACCTGGGCATATTTTGCATAAAATGCATTTTTATCTATTGCCATATCATTTGGGTTGGTGATAGCCATGGGTATTCCCCATGGCTAGTTATTATCGATGAAATCCTCTATGTGAACTTGCTTCCTGATGGGAGTCCTCCTTTTCTCCAGGCTCTTTTTCGGCCACATTTCTTCCCTCATTTTCAAGAACCTGCTGCTGATTATTTCCAGCAGTTTGTTGTATCTGAGGAATAAATGTAACGGCAGCTACAGCCTTTTTATATTCAGCCATGTCATCAGCGAGCCAGAGATTGTACCACTGTTGCTTGGCTATTGGCTTCTGCATTCTTTCTCCATCCACTGTGGCAATGACTACCTTCACCTTCGGGTCATCCTTGTCGGCACAGATTCTAACCTTCTCAATGCGGCTCATATCAATACCTTCGGTATTTGGCACAATGAGTTGCTGCTTGGATTCTGGATACCTGTAACCTATATCATAATATTTCTGGGCCAGAGCCTGATGCATTTCCTGCTTGTTGTCTTTGCCCATGACATTGAAATAGGCATTGAGATGTTCCTTCATCGGATAGATAGAGAATGATTTTTCATTCTCTGGCTTGATGAAGAAGGCATACTTTCCCTCAGAGTCCTGGATAGCCTGAAATTTCTCAATCTTGGTTGCCTGCTTTTCTGTAAGCTGGCTTGATACATCGATGGTTTGATGAATTTCTAGCGTAAACTGCTTGAGCTTGCTGACAGTCACCTCCTTGTCCTTATAATAACTGTTTGGTTCCTTTAGCGCAAGACTACCACCCGCATTATAGAAGCTTACCTCTTTTACGTCTTCTTTCTTCAGAGCTATACCAATTCTCTTCTTACTCATACCTTGCACCTCGTTATTCACAAGCAAGGAGGCACCCGATGGCAGGATGACATCTGCAGTTTGCTGCTTTCTGTCAAGTACTACGACCATTTCCTTTGCCTCCATGGAAGGAAGTTTGTTGAGGTCTGCCGAGATGGAATAATCCTTACCTGTTAAGAGAACATCTTTTGTTGGCAACTGACCTCGGATGGCATCATAGTTCACTTCTCTTTTTCCTACAAGGTTGTCAATCGTCTCGATGGCATTGTTCACGTCACGCTCAATCATACCCATTAAGTTCCCATTTTCTCTCAACTCTCGTTCCCAGTAGGGGATAAGTTGCTGGCTTTCCTTTGACAATGTAGCAGGGAGTCCCTGTCTTGCCATCAACACACCGGCGGAAAGTTCTCTAATGAGTAATTCATGCTTGGCATCATCCGCTGGTAAAAGGCTGTTTCGCCCTGAGCGGTCTAGACGCTTTGCATCACCAGTGGTTGCTACTACGGAACGGAATATGTCATTTGCCTTCATAATGGCATTTACTTGCTCATTTCCTTCCGTTTTGCTCATGCCACTTATGAAAAGCGTATTCTCCTTGCTATCGAATTTGGCATCTTGTAGTACATGAACTCGCTCATTCTTAATACCGGAAGCCTTACAAACAGCATCAGCTATCTGGTAGGCATGGGAGAGAATCTTGGTGGCAGGTGCTACATCCTTACTGATTTTCGTCTCCAGTGGATTGTCACAGATAGCGACCCGGTTTCCAGCCCTGATTACTTTAGGGAGCACCGTATCAAGCGCATAGCTTGGAAACGATAAGTAGGACGTTTTCTTACCATCAATTTCCTTTTCCTTAGCCTGCATACCAATTACAGGAGCAATAGTCTTAGCCTTATCTCCATAGATTTCATAGGAGCTGCCTTTCTTGATAAAGACAACAACCTCAGGATGCTTTTGTTCCTGATCCTTGATAAACTGGAGAGCAGACTGTGGACTAGATGCATTCTTAGCTGTCTCCACGAATTTCTCAATCTTTTGCCCCTTGGCCTTGAGTAATGCCGAATATTGCTCAGAATCACTAGCAGAAAGAATCGTTTGGTCTATGTTATAAACATGATGACGCTGGCGATGGGCATGGACTGCATAATTGGACTTTTCCATATCTGGGAGTGCATTATACTGCTCCTTTGAAATGGTGTCATTATGGTTCGTGACATGCTGGTATTCCCATTTGGTCCAGTTGAATGGAAGCGAGCTTTGACCTCTCTTGACTGACATGCCACTTTCCTTTGCCTGGTTATAGGTGGAATAAAGATTGGTCTTATAGCCTTGCTGATCACTATGCAGGTTCATCATGATGTTATTGAATGCTGTGATTGGCTTCTTGGAGGCCAAAAACTCAGCATTGTTCTTACCCTTTTCATTCATCCAGACGCCTTCATGTGATTTTGCCATCTCCAATGCTGCAAGAAGAAGGGCTGCATGTGAAGCTGCCTTGCTCTCACTTTTCTTCTCTTCCTTATCTTCATGGTCGCTCTCTACAGAAGCTTTGTCTTCCTTTTTGACTTCCTCATTGTCTTCCTGGTGCTTTTGCGTCTCCTGTTCCTGAGCCTTTTCTTCATGATATTTCACATGTTGCTCATCATCCACAATCGTCTTTGCTTCTTTCTCTGCTTCATGCATAGGAACACCGGTGGCTTCGATTTGCTCAGCAACGCCTACAACATCTGTTTGGATGTTGCTGTCTTCATGTGGAGTTTCATTCTGTAGAGGAAGCTTATATTCATCTTTTTCTGCCAATACCTTATAAATTTGCGTCATATTTTCTGCCATGGACAGATTGACGTTATAAGCCTGGCTATAAACTTCCTTGAAAGCTCCTTCTTCCTTTTTGCCAACCTGAACAAGGTTGGTGGCAGAATCATATTGGAAAGCAAGAATCTCACCATTAGGCATATGATATGCCGGATTAATCTGCTCAGAAAATTTCTTAGCAATGGAAGCATACTCATTTTGCTGTTGAGTATCAACAACCGAGTCTTCTACCTCCTCATTTTCCTCCTGTATTTGATATTCAGGCATTTCCGAGAGTTGCTCTTCAACATTCTGCAAATTCTTATCTAAACCTGCCGAATGGTCGTATGGGAAACTGTAATGAACAGACAAGCCAATGTTGGTAAGGGTTCCCACGTTTAGCGAATCCTTCTCCTTATTATATTCAAAATAGAGAACGTCTCCGTTAGGCATGGAAAAGGCAGGAATACTGGCCTTTATCGTATCCAACTCCTTTTGTACCATGTCCTGGGCTATGACCTTCACATCCTGACTGGCATCATTCTCCAAACCATATTGCTCTATAGACAATTTAATATCTTCCTCACTAACTCTGCGTAGGAGTTCATAGGTTCCACCCAATGAATTGTTATAAACCAGGGCATAATGGTCGTTTTCAACAAGCAGGTCATCACCACTTTGACTGGTGGCATTTTTTCTGGTGTTATGCTGTGAGAGACTATCACCTTGATCATATTGCTGGGTCAAAGTGAGGAGTTCATCCCATTTTTCCTTATTGGAGAGATCATCAAACTCTTGTGTATTATCCACGCTCTGCAGGTACAGATAAGAGAAATAATACTCATTCTTTGGCTTTGTCACACTATCCTGGCTTGTCTTGCCTTCTTCGTTAGAATCCTTCATGTTATTATCTGTATTTTGTGAACTATCCACTGTTTCTTGCGCTTTTATATTGGGCAGAAGGGAAGCACCTAAAGAGAGAAGTTTCTCATCACTCACCTCTTCAATCCAACTGCCTAGTACCTCATTGTCCTGGAAATACGCTCTGAGTTCAGGAAGACTTTCCAATGCAAGGACTGTATGTTCGCTATCTTCGTCAGACGTAATCTGGGTCATGAGGGATGAAAAGTAAGCTTCTGGAGAGGAGAGTGGCTTCGTGATGGAATCAGATACATTTTCCTCCTTCATCACGTTCTGCTGCTTGATCTTCTCCAGCTGTTCCTCATTCTTGATTTGCTCTTCTATGCCATCGAGGTTGCCCTCCATGAGCGTCTTTTCACCCAATGCTACTTTTTGCTTGTCAATCTCTTCCAAAATCATGCGTGATGCCTTATTCACGTCCGACATAAGCGTTGTAATGAACTTTGGCTTTTCACGCAGCGTTTGAATCCAGCTGTCAATATAGGCGGCATTGTTATCAGAAATTCTGCTAGAGAAGCCTAGTGCATTGCCTATCACAAATGCAGTGGTCTCTGCAACAAGTTCCTCCTTGGCGTATTCCTCAGAACCAAACTTGCTTTTTGGCAGACGGTCAAGTCGCGAGGGATGACCGGTAGAGTGGGCCATTTCATGCAGGGCAGACGAATAGTATTCCTGACCATCCTTGAAGATCTCATCCTCTCCCTCATGAATCTTGAACTGTGCTTTCATCGGTACCTTAATGAAGTCTCGGGTCTTATTATAGCTTGCACCAGGCACTTCCTCATTAACATGAATAGGGCACACCCACTCCTGCTTCTCAAACATTCTGTCAAGTGGTTCATTCTTATACATCCCCACATCGTCACTCAATGTGATAGGATTGAAACGGGAAATAATGGCATCATACTTTTTCTTATTCACTTCTTCCAAAGTGGTTTGGTCAAGATTCCACTCGTTATAGACCATCAGATAGGGACGAACCTGGCATTTAGCCTGGTCCTCCTTATCCATGGCAAGGTATTTGTCTTCACTGATGCGCTTTCCGTTTTCGTCTTTCACACTCAGTCCCCATTTAAACACCGGCACAGAAGCCTCTCCCTTTTTAATCAAGGCTCCATTGTCTCGTGCTTGCTTGGAGGTCATGTAAACAGGAACATGGTAACCCTTTATCATGGTATGCATCTGCAGAAGGAATGCATTTCCTCCTACATAAGGTCTTCCATTGATGTTCTGAGGAAGTCCTACCAGTCTATCACCAGAAGTCCATCCTTGTTCCCAGTTCTTTGTTTTACAGGCTTCCAAACGCTCAATCATCATATTGGCAAATTTGTCCAATGCTCTGTCAATACGAGTAGGTCCGTCCTCTTGTGAGGCAGCCTTATTCAATTCTTCGAAATCCATAAATGATATATATGATCGTTATTAATCTATGTAATGTTCAGCTGTCCCATAACGCTGAATCTGATGGCAAAATAAAAGAAAAGTTTTGGATTGAACACCCTAAACTAAATTGATTTTAATTTTTAACTTAAATCCTCTTCTATTCAAAGTTTTTGCCTTGAAATGTGTTAAATTTAGCACCTCTATCTGACATGATTTTTTCTGATATTATGTTCATATTCCTTCTATTAACCATTAAGACTTTGTGAAATTGGGGCTCTATCAGGCGATAATTTCCATCAAGAAATACCATCAATTACCTTCTTAGAAGTGTTGGCAAGATTCATGCATAGTCTCCTTTTCATTGTCTTTTCATCTTCTTTCAGTCTATTTGATGCCTAAGGAATGCTGCTGTTGAAGTTCCTGATGAATACCTCTTTCATATTCTCGTTCTGCGAAGGCATTATTCTCATCGTATTTCTTCAAAACGGCATTGGCCAATGTGGATAAGGGGAGGTTTCCTCTCTCGTAAGCATCGATTGCATGATCAGAGATTTCTATGACACATGGCTTTCCGTCAATGTCTGCAATCATACTTGTTCCGCTGATGGCCGGATTTGAGATTCTCGGATTCAGCTTTTCTTCCTCATATTGCCTGTAAGAAACCCGCTGTGGTGAAGCCGGTTTGGCCAGTCCCAATGCTGCATGACCAGCATTGTTGAGCAAATTGGCACCTCCAAAACCAAGCAGAAGGAGTTTGAGAAGGGGACTTTTGACAAACATGCCACCAAAGATAGCTGCAAGTGGCAGCAAATTGTCATTCACCTGTAAGTTAGGATTTTTGCCCGTGAACATGCCTATCATCATGTCTGGCAGCATGGCCAAAACGTAGCCCATGTTCTTGGTGACATCACTGAAACCGGAAAGTCCCATCTTATCCAAGGCATCAGCCCAACCGGCATTTAACTCTTGAAAAGAGGCCTTATTACTTGTCATCTCATACCTAGAGGAATCTTGTCTTTGAGTTTCTTCCTCAGGACTATTAGAATGGTAAGCTGATGATGGGGAAGAATCTGTGGATGATGGATTTGCTTGATTGATAAAGCTATTGAGCTTATCCATATTAGAATCCCAGGTATCTTTCTTGGGAGCTTTCGCCTGACCAGACGCCTGTTTCTTTTCACAAGCTACAGCAGCCGTAGCATAATCCATGGCTCTTTGACTAACCTCTTTAAGGGTCATGCGTTTACCACCAATACTCATCCATGTTTTTTTCTCCCTCGACATCTCCATGGCAATGGCATAAAACCCGGAGGCACATTGTTCACAGCGTTTCTTCCCCAGTTTCATCATCCATTCCGGCGGATGGTTATTGGCACGAAATGGAACAGTTTGCTTCGAAAAGTTTTCCCTTATCTGAGCCAGCAATTTACCTGTCTGATTTTTGTTTGCGGCATAGAAGGAGCCCATTTCTTTCTTGCTTCGTGTTGTGAATGAAGGCCTATATGTTTTTATCTTTCGCTCCAACTGCCCATTCAACTGATAAATCAACTCTGAATTTCCCCTTTTGATGGAATCACTGGATGTTTGAATCTTCCTGATGGCATCCTCATCATGAAGTGCAAGTTTACTGTCTTCTTTGGCATATTTCTCATTTTCCCAGTTTCTGGCATGATTCAGTGCGAAGCCTGTTCTCAGACCGCCATCAATGGCTACACCACTCCAGGCAGAATTCAGGAAAGCAGCGGCTTTTGGCGCCACTTTGATTCCAGCCTTAGTTGCACCTTTTACTATGAGGGAACTACCGGAGCCGTAACCTCCTGCCACCGCAGCATCAATGACCATGGAACCTCCCATGGCTGCACCCTGTTCCCAGATATTGGGATTATACAGGTCATCTGCTTTTTTAGCGATGAGAGAATCATGCTCACCTTCTTTGGGACCGATTTTTGGAAGCAGTCCCAATAAACTGTCATCAAATGCCTTTCTTGCAATGTAGGTAGCACTGTTCTTGGGAACTTTCTCTCTGGCCAGCTGCTCAATGATAAGTCCCTGAAATCGATTTGCCACATAGTTTTCTGCAAAGGCTGCGAGTTTCTCTGAAGATTTACCCCCATTTTGTCTGATGAGTTCCTTATAGAAGGAATCAAGAAATGTCTGATAATCCTTGGCAAATTTGGTATCTTTTCCCCATCTGTGCTTACATTGCCTGATTATGTCATCTGATGATTTCTTGTACCATTTTCCGCACACTTTCAGCTGATTGTCAGCATTTTGAAGCTGTACATCCACTGGCACGAATGGAGACTCGTTTTTCTCCAAACGATTGATAAATTCCTCGGTTTGCTTTTCTCGGAGATTTCTTACCTCCTTTACCAGCGTTGGTGCCATATATTTGCTGAAATATTGGCGGATACAGTAGTCAACTTGCGCCAAATTCTGATAATTGTTCTTTTTAGCCATTATAAAAATGATATTAAAAGCCCAGTAGCTGCTGTCGAGCCTGCTCAATGGCCTTATGATAAACTGTCATTTGCTTGGGATAGAACCTTGTTAGCCAATCATCATGAGAGATCTCATCATTGATGAACTTGATGGCTTGCTGACGAGTTACCTCAATGGCGTTTTCTCCCCTGTCTCTTCCATTGAACCAAGCCTTGGTCCAGGATCTTCTTCCTGAGGCATCGAAATAAACATAGGCTTCATGTTTGACATCATAACTCTCAACGTGTATGCTCAAATCTGACAGAGGGTCCGCCACTAGGCCGTCTTGGGCAACTTGATGAGAAAGTTTTTTTTTTGAGCCTCGTTCCAGGAAGCAGGACAAGCATCATGGCGAAGCCAGGCATAGCTCAGGAAATCTTCAATGAGAAGATTCTGGATTTTCTCAGCCACCGGCAGGCTTCTACCGGTGAGACCTAGAGGATTAGCCATATCAGGAAGCTTTTCGAAGAAATAATTGCGTTCTGCAGCCTCGGATATGACATGTTTGAGGGTGGTCTGCAGTCTATCTGAGGGAGTATAGCTGCCCAATCTCAGTTCATTCATGTAGGCAGGGAGCCAACGCATCATCATCATCAGAATTTCATCCTGCTCCTTATCATAGTGAGTCTTGGGCTTTCTGCTACCCAATTGCTCTGTAGTGGGCGCATTGTTGATACCCATTGCTGCCAGCTGCTGGATATTAGCCCAAATCATGGCCAGGAATTCCATGGGATCGATGGTGACACCATCAAATCTGACTTCCAAATGAAGGAATTGACCACTCTTGCCGATTTCCTGTCCGGCCCTGATACTGGTTCCGTAAGGACAATACGCCTCGGTGATATGGCCGTACTTCACCTCGTATTTGCCATATTTGGTTATGATGTAATCTTCATGAATACTGTCATGACCTGCACCGATGACTGTACCGGTGGCAATTGAGTAGAGAGGTTTTCCACTGGTTAGAAGATCCACACCATGGTGCTCAAATTTCTGTCCACCAGTTGGATGTTGCTGCAACCCAAATCCCAACGTGGTCTGCAGTTCCTCATCATCCCTGAGGGGAAATGGCATCATGAAGCCACTTCCCGACTCAAGGAGCATATCTTTATAGTTCTTTTTCATTCAATTTTACAATTATTGTTTGTGGATTACAATTTCATACTTCTTGGACGGTTTACCACTTCTCCGTCCTCTGCAGCAATAGGATATTCCAAACTCTTATACCTATTCTCTGGCTCCATGGAAGCATTTGGCTGCTTAACTTGCGGCACATATTGCTGAGAAGGATTTTGCTGTTGTTGTTGAACCTGCTGATTTGGGAGCTGACGATTGTTGATATTCTTCAAGGTCATACCTCCCAAAAGCAGACTGGCAGCTCTTCCAAGCCACCCAAAACGTCCGAACATCATATAGGCAGACAATGCCAAAGAAAGAATATTCATCTTTGTTACAGCACCGCCTGAAACCTGATTCACAAGATGGTTCATACCTCCCATCACATTGTTCAACATGCCATCCTGGTTTCCCATGTCGGGATTGCTGGCCTGGTAAAGATTAGGAGTTTGCTCTGTCGTGGGATCATAGTAGCCACCACTTCCATTGCTGACCATACCATTACCCACGTAATTCTTACCCATTTGGTAAAGGTCGGTACCTTCACCCACCACGTTGCCTAGAGTATTCTTACTGAATTGGTAAAGGTCAACTCCTTCATTTACTACTGAATCAGCTGCATTTGTAACCGAATCATAAATATCCGGCGCTTTTTCACCAGCGACTGCTTGTCCAACCATACCACCAAGGCCGTTTTCTGTAGCATTCTTACCTCCAATGAAGTAGAGAAGAGGGTTGATGACACCATCTCCGGAAACTAAACTGTATCCACCCAGACCAAGAGCTGCATGCCAACCAAGAACTTTTGGATTCTTAGCGTAGAACTTCGCTGCTTTTTTGAAGGAATTTTCCCCATTTGCTGCTTCTTTTGTTGCTTTTCCTGCTTGCTCTGCAGACTCTTTTGCTCTTTCGTTCACCTTTTCTGCAGCTTGTTCTGTACTATGAGCTGTTTCTTTCGGTGTTTCCTTGCCTGTTTTAGTTTCACCTTTTACAGTTTCAACTGTTTTCTTTTCTTTCTTGATAACCTGCTCTACAGTTTCCTTGCTAGTTTTAACAGATTCCTTTTCCTTGGAAATCACATTAAACCTTGGCTTAAAGGACGGAGTTGGCAGAGATTTTTCCCATGCCAGGTAGCCGCTATCCTTGAAAACCGGAGGTCTTACTGGCCTTGTCGGTATAACAGGACTTACTGGGACAACTGGCTTTCCTGGGATAGCCGGGTTTACTGAAGGCGAGGTTGTTTGTCTGGAGAAGTGACGGGAAAACCAATTCTTGACTCGTTCTGTAAAAGAAGGCCCAGACGTGGAATTTGCCACTGCAGGTTTAGCCTCTTTTGGTGATTGCTTCCACAGACCTCCCCAAAAATCCTTCATCTGAGTTTTCCATCCTGTCTTGCTCTGATTAAAGGCAGGGGTAAAACTAGGTGGTGAAAGGGATTTCTCCCAAGCACGATAGCTGGTTGGCTTTGTCGTAGCAGGAATGGAAACCTTGGCATCCTTAACTATGCCTTCTACATGTTTTGCTCCTCCTACAGCTTGTTTTCCTCCACGAAAGAGATTCTTTCCTTTTTCCAGGGCTGTTACGCCCAATTCTTTCCAAAATCCCATATCATATTGCTTTTATCAGTTAATCTGGATAATTTAAATTCACGATGGCTCTCACCTTATGGCGCATGGTCTTGGGCGTTTCTATGATACCTCCATTCACAGAAGAGCAAAGCCAAGCCTGATAGCCGGGGTTTTCCTTCACCTCTGTGGATGTCCAGTACCAGGTATCCTCAGATAAGTCGATAGGTTGCCCTCCCAGCCGCATGATCAAAGGATTGATAGAAGGGGCATTTCTTATCAGGACTCTCTGTTCTGCTACGCTAGGAATGAAATCACTTTGCCCTTTAGAATGAAAATGGAACATTTCCTGAGCAATAGGTGAGCCTTTTCCTGTATCTTGGTCGGTACTATTGAACATGGCGATGGTATTGGTGAAGCCGTCGTAAGACTCAATATTCATGCTCGTTCCTTGGCTCACTCCCAAAGTATCAGAGAAGGTCTCCTGGAATTCATTCAGCATCACCGCCATGGCCGGATGCTCTTCAGTAGCCTCTGTAAACACTACACCCACTGCCTTTTTGGAAGTTTGGGAGAAGTAGGTGGTCGTATCCATACAACTGTGGTCGTCACAAAGGACATACCCAACATGAATACCATAGTCCATTGGTTCATGCTCGTCACATGAAACCAACAGACCTTGGAATAAGATGGCCAACAGTCCACAAAAAATAGAAATATATGTTTTCTTCATTGTCTTGCTGCTTAAAATGTTACAATGGAATTTTTGCGCCCAGATTAATTCCGGTTTTGAACCGGTCCTTACCCCTGATGGATATATCTTCCTTGATGGCAAAGAACACACTCCATCCGTCATAGAGATTATAGGTATGTTCATAGCCTACATGGACAGCTCCTATGGCCTTATGGAAATCGCTACCAGCACTTGCGCCAATTCTGAGACTGCCGTGGTGATTTCTTCCTCTTCCAACGCAGGGCTTATAGACGGCTCCTACACCCCAGGTGTTATGGTTATGCCAGAACGACTTTCTGGTAATATGCTTTGCCTCAGGATCCTCATCATACTGGACAGAGTAGGTGGCAAAGTATTCCCAAGCGTTATGATACAGCATTTCCTTTTCATAGGAAATGGTTGACTCCAGGGTTCTAGGATAGGCGCCTCCCACGGCTATCATGAGATGGCTACCCTGGTTCTGTGCCACCATGGATGATGGGATGCCCCATGCCAATGCCAGCATACCGATGCTCTTCTTTAATATTGTCATATTGTACTTCATCTTTTATCATTTATTGTTCACGCAGAAGAAGAGAGTCAAAAGAGTCTGCAGAGAGAACGTCTTCATAATCTAACTGCATGGAGATGGTTCTGCCACTGATCTGCTTCTCACTGAGTTCTATGGAGAGGACCTTGTCATTAGGGAAAGTCATCTTTTTCAAGACGACGACATTTCTGTAACCTTTCTTAAATGACAAGCTTCTATCCAAAAGAAGCGCTGGCTTCAACTCCACGGTTTGCTGATTGGTGGCTTTCTGAAGTTTCTTATCCTGCAGTTTAAAGCGGAGTTCATCTATGTCAAACTGCAAGTTGGTATAGTTGTCCACCGAGAAATCAATGAAAACATATTCACCCACCACGTAGATATTATTGAGACGCATCTTCATCTTATGATGATTCGTGATAATGCCTCTATACTTGGCAGGAGAGTTCCAAACCTTCATGGCATAGGCAACCATATCGGTGGTGGACATGCTTACTTCCGGATTATGGAAGGCATTTCTTTCTACCAGTTCCACCTCCTTGTCTGTTACTGCCTCTTCCAGTTTACTGGTATAGACCAGGGCGTACTGGACTCTGTAGCGTTCAGTGATGATGGTAACGATACCCATCACCTCGCCATCTTGATGATGAGAGGAGATAGGTTTGAGACGAATGACGTTATCCAGCGGCTTGTCACCCACAATGGAATCCGTAGAAATATCCACCATACGGATAGGTTCCGATGCAGTGATAATGGAGGATACGTTTTCATTCACCGTGAGACGTTCCATATCATAAAACGTTTTCTGAGCGTTGGCTCCTATACTGGCAAGGCACATCATCATGAGTGCCACCACCTTCTTTTTAAGTCTTTGCATATCAATTATTTTACTGATTTCTAAATGATTTATAATTTATGATTTTGTCTTACCATGAGCAGAAGATGAGTCGATGAGATAAACCTTCGTGCCGTATTTCAGCTTGACCTTATTCTTCTTGACATTCTTACCCAAAGCACTCATTGCCTTTTGGATGGCATTACTCATGGCTTGTGAAGCCCAGCTTTTAATGCCAGTACCTCCAGTGGAGTTCTCCGTGAGATTGTTTCCTCCTTGTGTGGCTGAAGAAGCGATGTCCTGTGTGGTTTCTCTGAAACTGCTCATAGGAACATAAAGACCTTCCAAGCCATCCGTATCATAGAGGGAGAGATTGACCTTGAAGATTTCCTCATCAAAGAAGATACTTTCCACCTTACCCTTCACTCTCTGTTTTCCAAAGCCGCTCATCGACGCATAGAGATAGGTACCTTTACCTACTGTAATGCCATTGATTTCAATGTCATCCAAGAGGCGAAGACGAACCCTGCTGCCATCCACGGCCTTGACTTCCTCATCAATGATGGCGGAAATAAGATGACTCTTATTCTTTTCCAATCCCAACGTGTTGAAATAGGAAGAAACCTCTTTTGTCTTTTTGGTGACTTTCCCAGGAGTTTCACTGTCGGGTGATGTTGGAGACTGGCCACTTTTGAGGCTTCCGCCTTCCGTAGTTTCCCGTCTCTCACTCACTCGATTCGTTTCAGATAAGCGATAGCGGACAGGCTTATCCTGCTCATCCTCCATTTCGTCTGGAGAGGCGAGTCCTGCAAGGTTACGATTCATCTCCTCCCAGGTTTGGTTTCTGCGTTTTCTTTGAAGGCGCGCTATCTCGGAATCACTCACTGGTGCCACAAAGGCATTGGAAGCGGAAGTTTGCCGCTGGGAGTTCTCTCTTACACGGCTTTGCATAGCGCGCAACTTCTTGAGTTCCTCCTGTTCAGCCTCCTGCTGTCTGATAAGTGCTGCCTCTTTCTTATTGTATTGAGACTCATATTCTTCCTTTTTATTCACTGAGTCACGGTCACTTTCCACACTGGCCAATCCGGAAAGGTCTGTAATCTTACCATACTTTCTTTCCGTATTATCCATCTTGCTTCCCAAGAGGCTATCCGTCTTGGCATCCGGCAAGGCACTGGACAGATAATCTGTAGTTTTGAGATTACCGCTTCCTGCTTCACCCAGCTCGATATTAGATGTATCAATGACGATGTAACCAAGAAACAAGGATATCAGATAGAATGCCGGAGGCATGTAATACTTGGGCTGTTTGAAATTAATCTTATTTGTCTTCATCTTATGGGCGTTCTTTAATTTGTTGACGTTTCAGAAGGACAGAATCCACCATCTCCGCTGCGGTAGTTCTGGTTGAACCGTGTTTCTTATATGATCTTATCATATTCACCACATTGATGCCAAGGCAGCCTATCACAATGGTAAAGACCAGGCCGATGAAGGCAATTCTATGATTGTTGGCAAAAGCCTGAATCCTGGCCACCAGGAAATTGATGCCCGACTTCTCTGCAAACTTCATTCCTGCCTCTTTTTCTCTGAGGTAACGTTCCTTATACTTAGGATCATCCTTGCTTGGCATTTCCTCACCCATGATCATTTTCTTCAAACTCATATATATAATAATGTATAGTGTTAATACTCTGACTTCTTTTTCTCCTCCAGGTCCTTATTCAGAAGGGTACGCCAATTGGTAATCAGGATACCATGCGGATTGTTTTCCGTCCTTGGTACTTTCTTCAGGTTACCTGCTGTCACAATCTGGCGCATGAGGATGTTGGTTCTTCTCTCTATTCTCTGCCTGCCATAATAGGTAAAGGTCAGCGAATCCTTATTCAGCCTGATACTGTCACAGAAAATACTGCAGATAGTGGAGGTTCCAATCAGATTATTATAGAATCCCTTCTCCTTCAATGCGTTATACTGAGCCAGACCGGTCTCATCAATGAGATACATGGCCTTTTCCATGGTATAACGGATATACTTGTCATCCGGGGCCAGTGTGAAGAAGAAATGGTGAAACATCTCTATGTCACTCTTGGCTTCCACATCGAAGGTCTCTTCCATCGTGGTCTGCTTCACGAGTATAGGGACGTTACCATCCAGTACATATACCTTTTTATGGGCATCACTCACCATGCCTCTGGCTATGAAGATGCTGCCCAGGCTGATAACCACGCAGCCCACCAAAAAGAGGCTGCTGATGATCATCACCATTTTGATCTTGTTTTCCAAATTCTGTAAAACTGCCATATTCTTATTATTTGATAGTGTTGTTAAGACTATTTCGGCATCAGACTCATGGCACTTTGCTTGGCAGAAGCTGCCACACCTTCACCGAAGTTTCTGGTACTGAAAGCCGTATCACCCTCAGGAATCATCCATGCTGCCAGGTCCGGCACCAAATTCAGGCACTTCAGCGACACAATGGAAGCCACCAGCAGGTAACCGCAGGTCACGAAGGCATTTTGGATATATCCTGTAATTTCTCCTTTTCCTGCCGTGATAACAGTGAGGTTCTCCACCTGTACACTGATAACAATATCAAAGAGAAGGAGGACGTAAAAGCCCACGAAGTAAAGCATGGCTCCATAGAAATGCACCGTGAGGTAACGGGTAATCCACTTAGCCCATGCACCTTCCCACTTGGGCAGCACGGAGAAAGCCCATTGGATTGGACCAAAGATTGTGAGCATACCCAGGAGAATCTGCTGGCAGAATATGGTGCTCCACCATCCTATTCTATAGATGACCAGTGCCAGGAACATAACGATTTTGTCCAAACCAATAATCAGGCCTGCAAAAATAGACCTGTCTGCTGCTTCCTGTGCCAGCTGCTCACCTTCCTGCTTCTGCTCGATATCTTCTATCTGCATGGAAGCATCCTGGACAATTTCACTCAGGATGATTTCCTTGGCAACCTTCTGAGTAGGGGCAATCTTGTGATACATGGAATCTCGCTTCTGTATCAGGGGCATGAGTTCATTATATTTCTCGCTCACTTGAACCGCCTCTGCCTCATAGAGGTCATGGGTATAGGAACCGATACAATTGGGAATGAAGGCCAGTGCATCCAAAATACTTCCATTGTTGTTGGTGGATGATGGATACCAGAAGCACATGACCAGAGATATACCCAGTACCTTCATGATCTTGACCACATCGATGGGTTCGCCCTTGACGAGCATCTTGTAGGACATGGAACCGGCCACGATGATGGAAAACAAGGCTCCAAGTGCCATGCTCATCTGGAGAATGTACCAGAAGGGACCATCAGAACCGATAAAATCGGCACTGCATAGAAACTCGTTGGTTCTAAACACAACATTGTCTATGTCTTCCTCAAACAGGTCCACTCCGATGGTTTTTGAGAGGTCAGAGATATAACTTCCCATACCACTTGTGACACTACCTGTGGAGGTGTCTAAAAATAAAGATGTAAATGCCATTATATTTCTTTTTCTATTTTTTGTTTCTTGCTTTTATCAGGGTTTTGCACCAGAAAAGCCATCCACAGCCATGGCAGCCTGCCATCTTCTGTAGGCATCCGAGGCAATAACCGTGTTGGAAGTATTTCTTTCAACCCTTGTGTTATTTTCAGAAAATCTCTTTCCCTTTTTCATTGAGTTCCAATACAGGAGTTGTTTGACCAATGTCACGTTTCTCTTCACGATGTCTTGATAGATAGCCAGATACTCTCTTTTCCTCATACCCAAATCCTGGTAGGATTCATGAGTGATCTTGATGGCTGTTTCAAAACAGTTGTAGATGTTGCGCCAATTCCGGTAATCGCTGGAACTTCCGCCACAGGAAACGATATGGTTGATGTTCTTATCGAAGAGCAGCATCTTGGAGTCCAGTTTCTTCTTCTCCAGAACCCACGACAAATCAGATGCAGAGGAACGGGAAACGATATTCAACGCCTCCACCTTGGCTCGTTCCACATAATCGGAATCCACCTTCTCTGCCTCATTGACTTCCTTGGACGTATTGGCCATGACATCCGTTCGATAGGCAAGCTTGTTTCTTAGATTGGCATCTCTCTGGTAATTCTTATGCAGTGAATTATAATACCAGGCAGGAGAGAGGACACCAGCACCCGTTTCCATGGTGGTGAACTGGTTCATGATATCCCTTTCGTGGATATAAGTAACCTCCTGTGCCTGACCATACAGGCTCACCAAGCTCAAAAGCATGGACAAGAGACCTTTCAGATGATTTCGTTTCATACTTTATTCTATTAGTTGAACATGTTCATTTCTTCCTCCAATAAGGCTTCCACCTCCCAAGGGCTTATGGGTGAATGACTTTTTCGCCTGAAGATGGTTGAAGACCCGGTGACCGGATTTCAGCCATCTGGTATAGGAATCCCTCACGATTTCCTTGATGGTTCTAGCCATGAAGATTTCCTTTTTCCAATACCCAAGTCGGATGGTCATATAAGTGTGTATATCCAAATAGGCATGGTATATACTGCTATCGATGTGGTCCATGCTTTCATTGATGTGCTTTAGAATCATCATCAGATTGGCAGTGGTGCATTCCGTTGCTCCTGTTACGATGAGCGACAATTCTCCATAGGACTTATAGAGTTCACCCACCTCGTCTCTGATATCTTCCACCGCCCTGTTGGTGGTATTCAGAATCAATGTATCCGATGACCACACTGCGCCATGGGAGAGGATCTTGTCATGATAGGTATCAATGAGTTTCCAATATCTGGTGATATTTCTCTTGATACTCGTATAGGTGTTGACACCATGGAAGGCTGTTGCCGTTCCCTGAAGCACCAAGTCCATGATATCGAAACAGCGCTTGTACTTGTCAAGTTGTTCTGCCACTTTGCGATGGTCTGTGATTTTCTTACTGCTTTGCTTATGATACTCATAAACACCCAGTTCTGCGATAGCTCTCACCTCCAGCAGGGTTCTCACCTTCTTATGGTTGGCAATCATGGCCTCCAGGGAAGCCGGATCATTCAATGCCCGGATAGAGGAGGGTAGGATACATATCACCAAGAGTAAAATATACCTTTTGAAAAGATATTCCATGAAGAATCCGTTCATACGCTACAATTTTATTGATTATTAGAACTGCCATTATCCTGTTGTTCTGTCTTATGGGCAAGAGAGGATTTTTTCATAGCCTCCAAGCCTGCACCTTCCCAACGTCTGAGGGCATATTCGGCGATACCGTTTCTGCCGTTTCTGCTGACCACGTCAAAGATCTGTCTTTTGAGAAAGTCCAAGATGCATTCCCTCTGTGTCATCACTTTTTCGATAAGAACCAGCTGAGCAAAGATCTTGGTCAGTTCCTGTTCTACATATCTTGCAACCTGTAGGCGGTCACCTGCTAAGAGAAGGTGGATACCGTCTTCATCATCATCCTTTTCTGTGGGATTGGAAGCATAATTGTATCTCACTGAGACAGCACAGTTTGGAAGGTCTTCCATCCATTGTTTAAGTCGCATGTTGACCTCCTCTGCTCTTAATTTCTCGCTCTGGTTCATATTGAGTTTCATGACTTCGATGACATTCTCAGAACTACTGCTGGAGGTAAGCTTGAAATCCACTGACAGAACTGCGCGGTGTATGCGTACACCAAGCACATAGGTAGGCTTGCGACTTAACTTCAAGGAAGCAGTATATGTGACATTGGTTTTGGCATCTGCACAATAGCCATGTCTTACAAAGACATAGGCAGCACTCCCTTGCACCCATTCTCCCTCATCCAGCCATTGGATTTGGTACATGGAGGCCAGGCTGGCCATATTGTTGGGTACCCGATAGGGACCATCCAAATTGTCACTCATATCCTTGTAGTATTCATCCAGCGCATGAGTGGCTTGGGAGAGTTTCCCCTCGGTTTCTTTGAGTTGTTCCTTGAGAAGTGCCGTTTCATCGGACAGCGTATCATACTCGCCTTGAAGCTTTTTTGCAAGGGGCAAATTCCTGTTCATCTTGGCCTGACTGATTCTTTTGACCAGATTTCTCATCTTGGTATCATTGCCCTTGATTTCTGATTTCAGGGCATTGACCTCATCTGAGAATTCCTTTTGCTTTTGAAGCAATGCCTTGGATCCATCATCTGCCGTTGGAGAATTGGACATGGCAAAGTCCTTGGACTTCGGCCATTCCAGCTTATTTCCCTGGCTGCCATTTTCCTTCCAGTTGAACGAGCCTTCTCCAAGGGTGGCTCCATCATCACATTGGGCGATAAAACTCACAGAATTGCAGCCTTCCATTTTCTTCTCATCAGCCATGGTATAATATCTTGGATGATCACTACCCATCTCTATTGATATGGTTAGATGCTCTTTCAGGAATTTCTCATTTTCATCAATCAAGCCCTTGAGACGAGCCTTCATCTTTTGGATGAAAGTGTTTTTGTCCATTGTCTGAGAATCAAAGGTTTCCTCATAAATCTCCTCTCTGATGTCCCAAGTGTCTGTCACCTTTACCTTGTAGGAGTTAAAACAGAAGCGTTCGTCATAGGAATGTTTAAAAAGTCCGCCTCCATAATGGCGCTTTCTATCCTCATGCTTCCTAGTATAGAGAATCGTACACTGGTGACCAGGATGCGCCTGGTTATATTCCTGACATTTATCTGCATTCCAGCCAGTAAGTTGGAAAAGCTTATCTTTCACTTCCTTGTCCTCATTCTGAGAAAGGGATTTATAACATGGAATCTTCTGATAGGCTTCACGTTTTTTACCACTGGTATGAATGTGCCATGCTTCTTTCCATCTGGCATCACCATATCCCTCATAGCTAGATGGACTATATTCACATTTAACTTCCGACCCGGAATCATGCTTGTAGATATACCATCTCTCAGTGTAATACTGTCCCTGTAGTTCCTTGATGTAGGAAGAGATATATCCCGTAAGGTTATAGCCACTTGTCTGAAAGAGTTTTTCCACTGCATCTTCATTGCCTTCTCCCACCACGGCAAACAACAATTCCTTGATGTTACCGGCATCCTTAAAGGATTTATAGTGGTTTTTGAAGGACTTATACAGTTTGGTAATCTCCTTGGGCTTGGCCTTGAATATAGCACCAATCTTGCTGGCACTTTCCAGGTTGCTGTCATAGGCGGCTTTTCCTGCCTGCGCAATGATACTTCCCAGATTCTTGTAATCCTCTGCGATTTCCTCTTGGGTGATGCCTGTTCCAAATTCCCCCAATTTTCCCAGAAGAGACTTCCAGTCCACTTCTCCGAGCTGCGCCAAATCGAATATCCGCTGGAGATCTTCATTGAGAACCAAGAACCTGATGTCCTTGAAGGAACGCTTACCATTAGTAACCACCACCTCAAATTGCTTGCAAAGATTCTCCACATTCGTTGTGGTCTTTAACAGGTAGGGACCCCAATGGATGGCATTATCCGGCTGCTTTAGCATCTTTCCTGCCACAGTAATGAACTTCGGCATGATACCGTCCTTCACCAAACGGAAGATTCTTTGGTAATAATAATTCTCCTCTGAGGCAAAGAGTCCCGGGTTACGTCTAGCGTCCCTCAACTTCTTCATACTCTGAAAGATACCGGCAGATGCCAGGCCTGCAGACTGATAATGATCAAAGATTTTATTGATGTTACTGGCCGTATTCCCTTCCACCAATGTTTCCGTTTCATAGGCAGCAGACATAGCCGCGGCCGTCACCTTGTCTATATTCACACTGCTCCAGCTCAGTGACCAAAGAGGAGAGCAAATAAGAAAGGATAAGATGATCGATGCTAAGATTCTTTGCATGGTTCTTTTATGATGACTGTTTATAATTGAATACTTTTCTTTCCTTGAGAACCTTCTGGGAGAATTCCAGAGATTTCTGGATACCACTCAAATGCCAATCGCTCACAAAGGTCTCGATGGCGGTTCTATAGTCGGAACCCAAGCGTCTCTTATAGAACTTCAGTGCTTCTTTCTCCTGCTTCTCCGTCGTGTAGGCCATATAGCACTCAGGAGGTTCCTCCACTCCAAAGACATCGCCCACCAGACCTCTCTTGATAAAGACCTCCTTGAACGGAGACCTGCCTTCCTTGTTGTCAAGGCCATTGATTGTGAAAATCTTCTGGCAGTCATTCTCTGTAAGAGCCAGGGTTGCCTTTATTTCCGAGAACTTATCCTTGAATTTGCTCTGGTCCAGCAACATGAACACATCTGAGTTGTTGACAATGGCTTCCTTGACAATGGGAGAGGAGGTGATATCCTGGATTTCCTGGGTGACCACACCCACCATTGCCCAATGTTTGCGGGCCGTCTTATAGAGATACTTGATATAGTTGGCCATCACGGGTGTGGCGATAGCTTTCCATGCCTCTTCTATGACCAGACATTTTCTGCCTTTCTTGATTCTCATTTTCTGAGTGAAGACATCCATGATAATGAGAACGATAAGAGGAAAAAGGATAGGATCATCCTTCACCTTGTCGATCTCAAAGACGATGAATTTCTCGTCAAACAGGGATGCATCCAAGTCATTGTTAAGGATGTGTTCCTGCTCACCACCGCGATAGAAAGGCTTCAGAATGGCCGCAAAATCATGGATTGCAAACTCAATGTTCTGCTGGACAATCAACTGCGGGATTCTTTCAAGGGCAAACTCATAATAGGAATTGAACGAAAGTTCCTGAACTCTGAGATTCTTTCTCTGTCTCTCCATCTTATCAATCTTACGCTCAATGCGAAGGAGATAATTTTTCTCTATCAACTCTGGAGTAAGGCGCTGAAGCTGATGAAGGGCAGCTTTCTTCTCTCCTTCAGTGGCAGCAGTATCATCCAAAACAGCCTGGAGCTTATCAATGAGTCGTGCATTTCTGGAAGAAGTCTCCTTTTCCTCCATGATACGATCATAGCGTTCCTCCATTTCCTGCTCATACTGGTCATACTTACCATTCTTCTTATCCTCAAGTAGCAGCATCTCTTTCAGCTGGCTTCTCTCCTTGGTACTGAACTTTTCAAAGGGATGAAAATAGGCCTCATAATATTCCGTAATGGTTTGATTGATAATGGTATCTTCAATCTTTGTGGGATAATCTGTTCCCTTGAAAAGCTGAAAGACAAGACTTTTCAGAAAGTTCTTCTTCTCGCCAAAATTCTCCTCATACTCCAGCTCTGTTATCTTGAAGGGATTCATAGAGATGGGCTTTTCCTTGCTGTAGGAAATGTAGGTTCCCTCAAAATAGTTACAGATTCCCTCATAGCTGTCGCCCGTATCCACGATGACCACATCTGTATCCTGCTCATAATACTGTCGCATCACGGAATTCATGAAAAAGCTCTTGCCGCTTCCACTTGGTCCCAGTACAAAGAAATTGGAGTTATTGGTATATTTCACCTTACCTTCCTTTCCAGTAATGTCAATGGGAAGAGGCAGTCCCTGTCGGTCTGTATAATAGCACTTCAGAGGCGAATTGTCACCCTGCTGCTGATGTTCCTTATACATCAGGCAAAGAGCCGGCTCTGAAAGCGTGAGGAATCTGTCATAGTCCTCATTGAGTTTGAAACAGTTGCCAGGGAAACTGGCTACAAAGAGTTCCAACTGGTTATAGGCTCTCTTCGATATATGAATACTGTGCCTAGAGAACATATTCTCTAGGGAATTTGTAATCTTCTGGAAGTCTTTATCACCAGCTATCTTGATCACCATATTATAATGAGCATAAACAAGCATCTTGCCGTTTCGGGCGATTTCCGACTGAACCTTTTCTATGTCCTCAACGGCAATCTGGTTGTTGGGATTGGGAATGGAAGCATGACGGTTCTTTTTCTTGTCAAGCTTCATGACTTCCTTCTTTTGATTTGGCAAAAAGATAACCTGATTATAAACCAAGGTATCTACATCCGGGAGAGAATCCAAAGCTGAGAGCAAATCCTCTGAAAGGATGCTGTTACCCACCTGATTCTCGGAATAGGGACGAATCATGCCAGGCAGGCCTACCTGATCCACATCCAGGAGACTGTAAACCTTAAGATGGTTGTTTCCCATGCCAATCTCATCACCGGTAACCCTGAAGTTACTCATGGATACACGAGAATGATTGAAATCCATGGCAAAGAAACGGTCTGCAAAGATTCTGCAATCCTCAGCTCCAAGGAATGAGCTTTCCACGTCACAGCCATTCAAACGGTCATGAACCTTTTGGAGCTTCACTAGAAAATCCTTCCACTTGGCAGTGTCATAACTATGTATTGTTCCACTTTTACCCTTCTGTGTAATAATCAGATAGGTTTCATGTGCCACATATGTGCGGCCATTGAAAAAACGGAAGTAGGAATCGGACAGAAAACGTTTGGCTGCAGTTTTATCCTCATGAGCTGCAATCTTGTTCATGTCAAACTGCTTGCGTACGAAAACATCCTGTTTATGCAAGGCATATCCTTCACCCAACAATTGCAGTAGAGAAGTGAAGAGATCCGTGAATTCATAATAGCTGGCCTTGGAAGCAGAATACTTTCTGATAGGGTTCTTGATTTTGAGGACAGCAGAATAATCACCACCTTTTGTATAAACTATTCCCATACCATTTACATCTTCCACACTGAAATAAATGTCTTCGAAAACCTTGGGTCTCTTTCCTCCAGTGCCAAAGGCACAAACGGATATGCCCATGCCTGCCAGTATGGCGACAAAGAGCGTTACCACTGCGATTGCTACCATGTTGTTGAATCAATTTATTTTGTTATTATACCTAATAGCTTTTAGAACGGGCATAAATAAAGATGCCCTTGGGAGACTTCTTACTATGCAGGCCCTTATGCTGCTTGATGAAAATCATCCCTCCACCCACACACAAGAAAGTGGTAAGCAGGATGAGTCCAACAATGAATCCGAATATGATATAGCCAATGAGAAAACCCAGAAGGCCCCCTCCTACAGCACCTGCGGCCCAACAGATGTATCTTCCCTTCAAGCCCATGAATTCAAGGGGCTTTTGAAGCCCCTTGAAAACTGGATAATCCTGGAATCTTTCCTGGTCTATGTTACTCATATCCAAGGATTAGAGACCAAAGAACAAAGGCAGACACTGAGCTGCTGCGATGAGGAAGATACAAGCACCTACAATCATCATGATGCTCTTCTTGACATCCTGCTCCTCGTTGTTCATCTTCACATACACACTGATGGCACCAATCATGGCCACGATACCGGCAATGGCATAGCACAAGTTGGTCACAACAGGTACATATCGTTTCAAGCTCTCAGTGGAGGTTTCGATAGCAGCGAGACCTGCATCCACATCCTGAGCAAAAGTTGACACGCTCACAAAAAGGAGCATCATTGAAAGCATACCCATACGAGGGTTCACTACGAAAGCCTTGGCTTTCTTAACTGTGGCTGCGGCACCCTTTTTCGCGCCACTAACCAAATTACTGATTACTTTGTTCATTGTTTGTCTTAGAATAATTAAATGAATATATGTTATATTTTTTCTACCATAAATGGTCTGTTACTCCATATCGGAAACCGAAAAACGCAGGGAATACAAATGTTGCCGAAGCCAGGAATATCAGGCTTCCGATGAGTATCAGAACACTCTTGGCAAATCCATCCTCACCTGTTTGCAGTTTGATGTAGATGTTAATAGCGCAGTAGAAGCTCAAAAGAGTGGCTATGACATACGTAAGCTGTGCCACGTAGGAACACATGGTGAGTACATAAGTCACCATATCGTAAAGCCTGCCGGTGCTTCCGCTATAATCGGTTGTTCCACAATTGGCCATCGCCAGTTGGGAAATGGACAGCAACAGGAGAAACATGGCTGGAATCTTGACTTTATCCTTCATACGAAATGATATTTATAACGACATGTTGGCAAGACTCTCTGACATTTGATCCAACAGCATTTCACCCTCTATCATGTGTTGACGGAAATCCTCGGATGCCATTTCATGTTCGGCATCGGCACGATAGGTGATCATCTCATTCTTGGCATTGCGAATTCTCTCATACACCTCACTCGTCTTCATGTTCTTGACATCTTCAACAGTCATATAGGTGCCTTTATTATGAGGTTGGCCAGATACCGGCTGAGAGTCACCAACTTCATGTGATATAGGATGAAGGATATTGTCCTCGTCCACATCCACAGGTTGTTCCTCTTCTTCATGCTGAGTTTCTTGCTCCTCAGCAGTTTTGATAAACTCTACATCATCCTTCCTGGTCTCTGGATAGATTTTCCTCAGATCCATTAAAATGACCACGGCATAATAAAACACCAGAATGAAGGTCAATACTAAAGCAAATATGCTAAATGTTCCCATTTTTATTTTATTGTTAAATTCCTGAATCGGCTGCAAAGGAACTGAGTTTTTTTGAGATAGAGGGGATAAAATAAATTAAACTTATTTTTTAACTAAAATATGGGCATTTATGTAAAAAAACGGGCTATGAAGTGTTAAAATTAAGGTGTTTATTTAGCAGCTATTTTGGCATAAGGATAAAATTTTCGACAACCGGATTGGTTGATTTGAGATTTTTCTATTTAACTACTTCGTTTTTGTCATGCGGGAAAACCTCAATTTTTCAATACCATCTCCAGGCTGTCCTTCACCACAGGCTTTTTTCTTTGCAAAGGTATGGTTGTCCTGGCAGACTCCAAGCACCACCTAAAGGATTAGAAGCATAAAACTTGTTTCGGCAGCCTTCCGCAATCAGAGATTGGGTATTCCGAAAAAGTTTGATGTTTCTTGCTTGGCTTTCTGCCTTTGGTGGACAAGCCATCTTTTATGCACGAAAAAAGGCAGAGTGGTAAAGGTTACGCTGGAATGTAATTTTTAAAAAAATCTCGGATTCTCCCAAAACAAAAGTTCTAAAAAGGCTGGGTTTCAGGAAATCTAGAATATATTTTTAATGTTGAACTTTTAAATAGTAGAAATCATGGTGAAAAGTAATTTCACCAAATGACAAGGAGTTTGCAGACGTGTTCTCACGTTTCGTTAATGGCAAGATGGGTAGTGCTCAGCTCACTGGAGAAGAGTTGGCTAATGACCATCGCTACTTAGTGAATGAGAAATTCAAGGTGGCAATGGCATTCATTGACAAGCTCGCACAATGCCACGAGCACGGATGGTATGACCCACGTGATGAGTGGGCGTGTACATTGGCGGCATCCATCATGGCGCATTTGAAGGATAAGCAGCTTTATTATTCACAAATAGAAAATCAGTAGGACTATGGCGAATTGGGCACAGTCGGATACCGAATTGAAGGTAAGCAAAAGGACCTCCAGGAGATATATGAGCTTTTCGGAGAGTTTGACAAGGGTGAAAGAAAGCCATTTGATGAGCTTTCTGCCAAGAATTGGGAAGGTAACATCGCATGGGCTTTGGGAGAAGACATCAAGGATTACTATCTCAGAGGTTTCATCCAAAGTTGTGAAATAGCGAAAGGGTTACTCACCATTGAGGCAGAGGAGGCATGGGAAACATCGGATTTCCGTCATATTCTTGAAAAGCACTATGAGGACATGAAGGTTTATTTCATGGTGGAAGAGGAAGGAAACGAAGTTTATGCCACGAATGACTCCGAAGGCAAGTATTTCAGTTGCCGTTTCGTGGTGAATTCCTGCCTTGACGGGTCATATGAGTGGGAGTATTTCAATACGGAACAGGAAGCACTCCAGTACATCGCAGAACGCTTGGAACTTGATTCCATCACCACCGAGCAGCTGGCAACATGGCAGGAATGCCATGTGAATGGGGATGATTACATGAATTTCAATCAATACAAAATTGTAGCATAAAAAAGGTAACGGAGAGGTTAACCACCTCTCCACATATAATAAGGTATGGAATACATCGATTTTACGAAAAAGAAGATAGAACTTCACAAAGAAATTGAAAATGCCATCAAGAACATGATGGCGGAAAAGGGTGTAACGGAAATTGACCTCACACAGGATGAGGAGCACTATGATGCGGGATGGGTGATTAGAAGAGTTGAAAACGCCAGTGAACTTGAAGAAGTACAGGTGGCATACATCAAACTCTATGGCAATAGTCTTTTCTATAAAGGCGAGAGTGCTTGGGAGATAGATGAAGAATGGATACCATTCGATGTCACGGACAATATATTAGCTGGTTGCATTGACTCTGTTTATGATGCTATCTATCAGAGAATCTGATATTCAGATATAGGGGCAGGGGTGAGAAGCGTCTGCCCCTTTTTATGGGCGGTGCTGCCTATATACTTTCAAGTGGTATATAGGCAGCACGTTTTTTGTATCTACGACGAATAGAAAAGGCATGGTAGCTTAGGTGAACCTTATGCGAGTCTTTTCAATTTTAATCCTGCTTTCTATCAGGGACAAAGTCCAGATGATAAAAATGAAGATATGTGGTAAAGTCCTAAGCTGAAGGAAAACCAATCATCTGAAAAAATAATTATCAACCCATACTTTGCGGTTGTTCCAAGGGTCTATACACCTCGACAAAAGGGTGTATAGACCCTTTTTCCTATTGCATGATGTCTTCAGGTAGAAGTATCTTAGCTTCTTCGTTCATATAAGTAGGGGCTTCTTTCATAAACAAGACAAGATGTACCTGCTGTCCTTTCTTAATAAAAGGAAGATATTTCGCCTTTTGCTCAAGAGTTTCCATCAGGCGGTCAGCACTATCATTGTGTGTCCATTTACATTCGCCAATCAATATATGTTTCTTATCTATTGATTCTGCTACAACGTCCAATTCTACCATTTTACCATCCTTTTCTTCTGGCGGAAAAATTTTACCCCACCATCGGGAAGCCACATTGTAGGCAATGCCATCTATGATATTGCCACTTACGTAATCACGGCATAGTAACTCCCAACATTGGCCAATAAACTGCGGTAGCTGGATTTCCACAACCTGCATCACCGTATCAATCTTTCCCAACTCAAGGATAGAACGATAAGGCACGATAAATTGATAATGGAATCTGAGAAGTGAGTCGTTGATGTGGTAAAGTCCCTTTTTGCTTTTTTTCGGATTGTCGCCAAAAGGTACCTCTCTTCTTATGTACCCTAAATCTCTTAATTTGCCTAGAGGCTCTGGCAAGGAGTTGGCTTCCTTACCAGCCCTGGATGCTATTTCTGAAAGTTTGTTGGCGCCATTACCGATAATAGTGAGTAAGGTTGATGCCTGAACGGTATCTCGCATATCATCACGAAGCAGTCGCTGAGGTTCTTCCATCAAGGGGCCTTGTGGATCAAGCAACACCTTGCGAATCGCCGTTTTTGTATCAGGATAGTCACGACGCAATTCCCAATAGCGAGGCACACCGCCCCATATTGCAAATTCTTCTACCGCTTGCACGGCATCACACTCCATTGCCTCCCTCATATATTGAGCCGCAATCGGTTGCATCTTGATAATCTCATTGGCAAGTCCATAAAGTGGTGACTGGCGATTGAGCACATAGCCATGCATCAATTGTTGTGAAGAACCGCAAAGAACAAAATCAAACTTTAAGATTTTCTCGTTCAGGAGCTTTTGAATGATGGAAGGAAGTGCCTCACAGCTTTTTACGAGATAAGGAAATTCATCCAGACATACCATGATTCTCTGAGATAGTTGATTATTCATACTGCGGAAAAGTGATTCCCAGTCGGGATAGATAACCTTGTCGAACCCATCAATGACTGTTGCCACAGATTTGGCAAAAGCAGATCGCTGTACTGCCTCTGTAGAAGTATCACTCAAGAAGTAAATAGCCTGTTCTTGACTATTCACAAGATATTTGATGAGCGTAGATTTTCCTATTCTGCGACGACCATATATAACGATAAATTGGGTGTTCTCTCGTTTCAGAGCTTCTGTTATTCGGTCTGTCTCCGCCTTTCTATCTATTAATCTATTATATTCCATAATGTTATGCTTTATTATTATCGTTCACAAAGATAATCTTTCTGAACGATAATTCCAAATATTTGAGCAACAATTAGTTGCTTGTTATTGTTATTTAACTATTAATCGAAATCATTAAGTAGTATTTGCATGTTCTTTACTGAGCCCACTTTAAAAAGTAAGGCCTGTTTAAGATGTTTATATTTCACGAAAATAATCTCTGCTTTATGCTGTTATCTGGAATATTTTTCGTATCTTTACACCATCAATTAAAAGAATGACTATGTTTAAAAAGACAGATCCGAATCCTCAGTTAGATATATTCACGGCTCCCTCAATGCAGTCAGGAAGTCTTTTACCAAGGAATACGGAATTGTCTTCTGACCTACTGTAAAATTCTTGGTAATGAAATCAAATTCACCGACAGCACTTGCCACTTCTGTTTGTGCTCCTGAAACCATGGCAATAGCTGAGAATGCTGATACTAGTAGAGTTTTCTTCATGACTCTTCATTTTTTTGATATGAGATGCCCCTCTCATACCGGTTATTTTGATGTTTAATCTGCACTGCATTGCGAGTCGTAGGGGGCAAACGAATCTTATAATGAAGACAGAGATGACAACGCCTCACAAAGACACTGCAAAAATACATATTTTTGTCCTAACAGCCAAATATTTCTCATCGTTTTACATACTTCCGAATCAAATAACCTTTAAGTTATGCTTGACGTTGATGATTTAGGGAGGCACTGACTGTGGGGGTAAGTCAAATACCATCTAATGAGAGCATCATGGTTCAGATGATATGGAGGAAATTAAATTTTATTTAAATCTTACCCTATTTTACTCTTTTCTATCTGATATTTTGTATCTTTGCAAGTAGGTGGCATCTTGCCATCTGAATCATCATCTTGAGTTATGAGAAAAATCATATTCATCGTATTAATAACAGTAAGTATTATGATGGAAGCTAAGATTCGCAAACCTGCTGTAGCAGGAAGTTTTTATGCTGGCGATGCCAAAGAACTCCGCCAGGATGTTCAGAATTGTTTCTCTAGGTGCAAGAACCCATTGATGGAGAATGTACAGGCTGTAATCGTACCTCATGCCGGCTACGTGTTCTCTGGGGTGACTGCAGCATCGGCATTTGCTGCCATCAATCCGGATGCTGAATATGAGCACATCTTTCTCCTGGGACCTAGCCATCATGTGTATTTGGGTAAGGCATCAGTAAATACAGGTGCTTCTGCCTATGCCACTCCGTTAGGAAATGTTCCTGTAGATACCGCTCTCTGTAAAGACCTTATGGAAAAGAGTGATGCTATTACTTATGCTCCAGAAGCACATGAGAGCGAACATTGCCTGGAGGTGGAACTGCCATTCCTGCAATATCACATGAAAAAGATACCATCCATTGTTCCTATCATCATTGCCACGCAGGAATTGACGACCTTGAAGAAGATTGCTGATACCCTGAAGCCCTACCTGAATGAGAAGAATCTTTTTGTTATCAGCAGCGACTTCTCGCACTATCCTGCATACAAGGATGCTGAGATTGTAGATGGACTTACAAAAGATAGCATCATGACAGGAAAGGTAGAAGCATTTGTGAACGCCACCCTTCACAATCAGGAGCTTGGCATTGACCATCTGGCAACGAGTGCATGTGGCATGGCTCCTATTGCCACATTGTTGATGATGACAGAAAATGATGCAAATATCAAGCCACATCATGTTATGTACTGCAACTCCGGTGATTCCCCATATGGCGGAAGAGACAAGGTTGTAGGGTATCATTCTTTTGTTTTTACTACTGAAACCTGTGGTTTTGATTTAACTTCTGAAGACCGAAAGATGCTCAAGTCTATCGCTTATCATACCATCAAGGCTACTCTTGAAGGTAAGAAGTATGAGCCAGGCAAGCTATCTGATGTTCTTCTTACAAAGTGTGGAGCCTTCGTCTCTCTGCACAAAAAGGGAAGACTCAGAGGTTGCATCGGACATTTTGGTGAAGACATGCCACTATATCAGGTAGTTGAACACATGGCAAAGGCGGCAGCCTTTGAGGATCCACGCTTTTATGGGGTGACCATGGAGGAACTGGATGATATTGACATCGAAATCTCAGTACTCACACCGATGAAACGCATCCAAAGTATAGATGAGTTTGAACTGGGCAAGCAGGGTATTTTCATACGCAAGGGCTATCATACGGGTACTTTCCTTCCACAGGTGGCTGATGAAGTATCATGGACCAAGGAAGAATTCCTGGGACATTGCTCTCAGGATAAGGCTGGAATAGGTTGGGATGGCTGGAAGACAGCTGAGCTTTATACTTATGAGGCTATTGTATTCTAGTAGCCGATATTCAGATGATTGTGTAATCATGAAATGGTTTGGGTATGAAAGAATGTCGTTTTTATCATAAAGTTGATGGGGAAGGAGAGTATGCTTCCAATACAGTAAGGTGCGAATTATGTCCCCACTGTTGTGTTATCTTGGAAGGCAAGCATGGAAAATGTGGCAGCAGATGGAATTTTAACGGAAAGCTTTACTCTGTTGTTTACGGTAAACCGTGTGCTTTGGCAGATGATCCTGTAGAGAAGAAACCGCTGAATGAATTCCATCCCGGAACCCGATGTCTGTCTCTGTCCTGTACAGGTTGCAACTTCCGTTGTCTCAACTGTCAGAACCATGACATCTCGCAGGTACTTCCGTCTGCTGTAGATTTCTACGAGTTGTCTCCATCTGATATTGTAGATATTGCAGTCAAGCATCATTTGCCGGGCATTGCCTATACCTACACGGAGCCTCTTACCTATTATGAGTACATCTATGACATCGCCAAGGAGGCTCATTCCAGGGGGCTTTGGAATATTCTGGTATCTGCAGGTTACATCAACCCGGAGCCTCTTAGGGAGATAGTTTCACTCATTGATGCTGCCAATATCGACCTCAAGGCATTCTCTGAAGATGTGTATCAGAAGCAATGTGGCGGTCATTTACAGCCTGTATTGGATACGCTTTTAACGATGAAGAAAGCAGGAGTGCATCTGGAGATAACAAACCTGCTGATTCCAGGGGCTAATGACAGCGAGAGCATGATAAGAGATATGTGCAGTTGGCTCAGAGACAATGGTTTTGCCGATTGTCCTCTTCATTTTAGCAGGTTTTTTCCACAGTACAAGATGCAGGATTCTGTACCTACACCTACTGAGACTCTTTTTACTGCCCGAAGGATTGCACAGGAAGAAGGGATGAGAAAAATATATTTAGGAAATATTTAACACAAAAATATAGATTGAAATGAACAAAACAGCATTAATTACAGGAGCCAACAAAGGTATTGGCTTGGGAATCAGTAAGTATCTAGGGTTAAGTGGCTGGGATATCATTATCGGTGCCCGCAATGAAGCAAGAGCCTTGGAGACTATGAACAAGTTGAAAGATGCAGGATGTACAGTGCTTGGTTGGGTGAAAATTGAACTCTGTGATCTCGACGGCATCAGTTTGGCGGCAAAGGAAATCAATGAAAAATATCCTTCGCTCAATCTTCTAGTGAACAATGCCGGTATTCCTGGTGATATGTCGAAGACCAGCTGGGAGACAGACATGAAGGATATCAAGGAGACTGCTGCCGTAAACTACTTCGGCACCTTGGCCGTGACTCAGGCCCTTCTTCCGCTCATCAAAGCCAACAAGGGTAGAATCGTCAACATCACCGTTCCTAGTGAAATCAGTCCGTATTGGCATCCTCTGGCTTACGTGGCAAGCAAGGCTGCCCAGAATGCCATGATGGGTGTGATGGCAATGGAGTTTGAGCAGAACAACATACCTGTTGAGATTTTTAGCGTACACCCTGGTCCAACTACCACTGATTTGAATGGCAACATGGCTTTGCCTGGTTTCCATACAATTGATACAGTAGGCGAGAAGTTTGCAAAGCTCATCAATGATGGACAGTCCCATAATGGCGAATTCATAGAATTGTATCCTATCGTGAAGGAAGATTAAGGAAGAAAGAGAAGACTTTTTGAGATAGCACCGCAAAAGAGATTGACACATACTCAGAAGCTAAGACTTACACGTAGATGAGCACAACTAGGTGAAAGAAGTGACAAAATTTGAGTAGATAGATAAGATAGAGGGTAAGACAATTACTTACCCTTTACTTTTTTAGTCTGGTATCATAGTTTGACATGTTTGTATACAACAAAAATGATAGATTAATCATTGATTTGTAAAATATTCCGTACTTTTTTGCTTTATGTATTTATATAAAGATATAATTTTGGTTATTTGAAATTGTTTTTCTATCTTTGCAAACAAAAAGATTATGCTTACACAGGTTGATGCAGATAAAATATTGGCTACTCTAAGTTCGTAATAGACAAAGGAAAGCCTTGTAATACTTTTCATCTTGATTTAGTCAAGAATAAAAAGTATAGGATTTATCTGACTCCTGCCGATTCTATAGATTGTCCAAAAGAGTATCTTTTAGATATCAAAATAAGCGATAAGTTTAGAACAAAGATTACATTGCATACGCAAGAAAACAAGTCTTACTTTTGTGTATTTAGGCTGGACTTAAATGGTCCGCAACACAAAAATCCAGATGTTATTACAGCTGATGTTCCGGAAAAGTTCAGGCCTTATGCAGGAAAACTCATAGATGGAAGTCATGTACATTACCACGTAGAAGGATATGGAAGTGCAGATTGGGCTATACCTGTAGAGTTTGATGAGTTTCCTGCAAAGACTCTTACACAAGAGAATTATGCAAAGGAATTTGGAAATATTTTAAATGCTTTGAGCGACGTAATAAATTTACAGACAAAGCTAACATTTGAAAGTGAATTAATGTATGGGATGGATAGATAACAGAATAGCAGAATACTACCAATGGCTGAAAGACAACACGGCTATTAGAGAGGATAAAGGTACAGGATGGTTTTCTGTATCTACACCTTTTGTGGGGCTATTTAATGACAATATAGAAATTTTTGTCAAGAAAGAATCTGAGACTAAAATTTTACTTTCGGATGATGGCGAGACCATTGAAAATTTATTCCTTTCAGGAGTAGATGTGTTACGTTCACAAAAGCGTAAAGATTACATGCAAAAGGTTGCCAATAACTTTGGCATAAAGATAACACCAGAAGGAGAAATTGTCACAGAATCCAATGGCGCTGATTTTGCAAGAAAAAACACAATATTATTTCTGCGATATCATCAATATCTGATATGTCAATGCTCTCAAATGATAAAGTAACTTCTATTTTCGCCGAAGATGTTGTATCTTATGTTGAAAGCTTAGATGTGTATTCAAATCCATCATTCTTAATAAAAGGAAGGTCTGGATTAGATTTTAGCTTTGATATACAGATTACAGGTAAAAAGAGCGAATTGGTTGTTAAACCCTTCAATGTATTGCGGCAAAATGGCATTGAACGTTTTCTGTTTTGCATGGGAGACATAAAAGAAGCAAGAGAAAAAGCAACAGGCAAAGAGTTAAAGAGTTTAGCTATTATAAACGACACTATAGAGCCTCCAAAGAATCTAATAAATGCTTTGGAAGAATATGGTACTCCAACTTTGCTCTGGAGCAAAAGAGAAGAAGAAGAAAGTAAGAATCTTTTTAAAATAGCATAAAATAATAGTAGAGGAGTGGTGCATAGCATTGCTCCTTTATCTTCCTATTTGATGAGGTGGGAAGGATGGACCACGTCAGTATATATCAGATTCTTCTGAGATTTGATGCCCTTCTTCTTGAAGAGTTCTCTCACCGTGACGAATCGGTAGCCTCTCAGCTTCAGTATAGGGATGATTAAATCCACTGCTTCCACGGTTGCTTCATTTCCCTCAAAGTCATGGAGCAGGAAGATGAGTCCGTCCTTTGCACTTTGGTTCATTCGCCTTACTCGTTCATCAGCTGAAACTTAAGATACCCAGTCCTCACATCCTTCGCCACAGATAAACCCTAGACAGATGTTGTCATACATAGTTTGGTTGACATTGATATAGGGTGGACGGAAAAAGACTGGCGATTTACCGGCATATTTCTTAACGAGAGAAGAAGTAGTCTTCACTTCATAACGGATGGAATCAGCAGAGAGTTGTGACATGGGGCTATGTGTAAGACTGTGATTCTCGATATCATGACCTTCCTTTTGAGCACGAATCATGACCTTGGCACTCTCCTGGGTGATGTTTTTTCCTATCACGAAGAAGGATGCCTTTACCTGATGTTTCTTGAGCACATCAAGCATATGAACTGTAGTGGTTGTGGTCGGACCATCGTCAAAGCTGAGTGCCACAAGCTTTTCCTGAGCCTGAGCCATCCCCATCTGAAGGGTCAGAAACAACAAGAATGATAATTTCTTCATTTTCATCGTTAAGTGTTTGCTACGATTATGGGGAAAAGATAAGAAAAATATATGAATGCCGTATCTCCTTTGAATTATTTTTTTGATTAATTTGCCCTTTTTAGGGGGTATGACTGGCCTTTTTACAAATCAACAGTTAAATAACGCAAATATGTCAAATAAACAGAATTTTTTCTTTCTTTTTCTCTTTCTTTTATATATTTTCTTTATCTATTTCTTTCTTACTGTTACCAATAAATGTACCTGTTAACAGCTCTTAATGAGATTTGGTGGCTTCAACTATTCTGTCTATATTTGCAGACGAAAATCGGAGTATAAGAAATAATAAGGAGTATATGAAAAGAGCAAACAGCAAGCCGGCTGATCTCATACTCAGAATGTATGAGTCGGTCATCTTCCCGGGGAAATGCATACATCTTACAGGGGAGAAAAGAAGAAGTCTGCGTTCTGTATGGGCGTATGATATTTCCTATCTATATCCACGCATGGAAGATGGAATAGATTGGATGAAGTTCGGGTTATTTGAATCCCAAAAGCTCGATAGAAAGGTGCCATTCTACAATAGGCAGCAGGAACTGTTTTTGAAGATGGCAGAGAAGAGCAGCTGGATTGAGCAGTTTGTGGAATATCCTGAGGAGATTGTATATGAGGAGGAATTCACGCTTACATTCACTCCCGACTATATGATGGTCTTGGAGGATGGAAGTGTAGTGATGGTGATGCTGATACCTTACCATCTTTTCTCTACACAAACTGTACAACGCAAATGGTATGCCCTGATGGAATATTGCAAGATTCATGGCTATGGATGCGTACTGTTTGACATGGAAAGGGGTATCAGTTTGAAATGGTTGCTTCATTTATGGGAGAAGAAGGAGATGGAACAGTTCGAAAAGGAAGTACTGGAAGCGATGGATGATAGAAAGAGCCATTGGATAAACAGTATCACCCTGGGCAAGATCATGAAGAAGCATGGTGCCAATCTTTGTGACATTCAAGTTCTTGTTTTCAGGAACAAGCTCCTCTATATTCCCAAAGGTCAGAAAAGAAAGATAGGACTCATCAGACAATATTCTGATGATATGTTTGATTCACAACTAATTATAGACGCTCATGACAAGGATTATCACACATCAAGAAGAGACTCATTACGAGTTAGCTGCCAACTCTGAAAGCTTGGATTTCTGGAAGACATTAGGCTTCAGGATTAAAGGAACAGGGGAACGAGAAGACGAGTTCTATCTAAGAAAGACTTGTTCTTTCGGTATCAGGCAGCAACTGGGTGGGCTGGCCATCATACAAAGCAAGGGAAAGGAGGGTATAGCCAACAGATGGGGATGCATTCTGCTAGCTTGCCGATTTCAGAAGATTGAGTTATTTGCCTGTGATGAAGGAGAAGGGGTTCAAAAACTGCATTTCGTCGGTTACAAGGAGGGAGAAATGGAGATTTACGAATTTGATGGCAGCAAGCCCACCAAGATATTGGTACTGAAGCAGCTCTCAGCGTGATGTGATTTTTCTATCATGTTATTGTTCTTCCACATGGAGAACCTCACCCTCTTTATATCCTGGTGGCATGCCTTCACCGATACGCTTTTTCCGTGCAAAGGTAAGGCTGCTTCGCCAGATACCAAGTACCGCCCCATGCGAGCTATGAAGCTGGAATCTTTCTTGGCAGCCTTCCGCAATTCCGTCGGAATAGGGTATTCCAAGCAAGATTCCAGCTTCATTACTTGGCTTTCTGACCTGTGAGCAGCCAAATGGGGGGCACGAAAAAGGCTATGGTGTGAAGGTTATGCCGGAATGTCATAAAAAAAAGTTCGATTTTCTGTGGAAGAACAAGTTCGAAAAAAGGCTTGTGTTCAGGAAATCCAGAATTTTCCTTTTGAGGTCAGTTCAGGGGCATAGAAATCAATATGAGTTCAAACAGGTTGATGGAGTGAGCGTAAATGGATTGGCATCAGATTTTGGGGAGAATATACGGCAATGATGTATGCATCCGTACACATGATGCAGGTATACCACAAGTGTTAAAATATAAGATTAATTGTGCAGAGGAGGTTGATGTGGAGTAAAACCATTACCTTTGCATGCACAAAAAAGGATAGAAAGAATGAAAGCAAAAGAGATTATCTGGAAAGAGGTAAGTGTTTTGCCACATAGTGCAAACGCATATCCAAAGGGAAAGCCCTATAAGGGACAGATGATGATGGGGAGGGTATTTCCCGTCAGTAAGGCCCAGGCTATGGCTTTTGTAGAGATGGGATGCTGCATAGCGGAAATGAACTCCGAGGATGTAAGCATCGTAGAGAAACTGCTTGAGAAACACCACTTGGAGGGAAAATACCGATATGTGGGAGATAAGAGTTTCGTGAAACTCATCAACCAGAGCGATTTAGACAGGGCATTGAAGGCGGAGTATGCATTTTAGGGGAGTTGGATACAAATAAAGCCCCTTGACTCCTTTCGGAATACAAGAGGCTGAACCAAAGGAATTTCCTTGAAATGAAATGTGGAAGTTTCACAGCGCAAAGATACAGAAAATATCTTGTAATAGCAAAAGATATTGCAGATAGTTTAGGATTTTGAAAGAATATTAATAACATTTACAAAATATTGAATGATATGAAGAATCTAATGATGGCAGTGGTGATGCTTATCACCTGTACAACAAGCATGGCACAAGGAATCCAGGAACCTGAGTATATCGGTCAGGTGGCACTGGTGCAATCAGACAGCAGCCAGGTGGTCCTGGTAAAGGAAGAGGCAGAAATGAAGACCAAGACCTCTGGATTTGGATACATTCCTATTCCGGGAAGCAGTTTGCTGAACAAGGGTAAGACTTTCTTGAGAGTAAAAGGTGATACTTCACCTAACAAGATTGCCAAGGGAGAGGTACAACTCATTGTAAGAGTGAAGGACAACAACGAAGATCCGAAGAACTCCATTGGAGTGTTCCAGTTTGAGACCAAGAAGAAAGAGCGCAGATTCACGCTCGCCGAAGTTGGATTACTTTCTGGCATGAAGGCAACGACATCCTTCAATACCGTTCCATACGAGGCAAAGAAGATTGGGGCCAGTTCATACATGGTGACCATTGTGAACCTGCAGCCCGGAGAGTATGGTGTGACCACAGCAGATTTCACACATATCTCTACCTTCTCCGTACAATAAACAAGAAGTTACACTTTTAATACTGAAGATTATGGGAGCAATATTCTTATTTCTGTTTTTCATGTGGCTTTTCAAGGGATTTGGCAAAGCCATGAGACATAGTGGTGATACCTTTCGCCCCGATAAATAAGCCAGTAGGTAAAGTTCAACAATTTTTCATATACTCCTCAGCCCACCAGGTCCTCGTGAGAAGACCGGTGGGCTTTTCTTGTATCGTTTTTTTAAGACCTTTCCCTAAAACTATTCCTCAGCAGCAGTAGCAGAAGGTCCCAGTATATCGTCATTACAGATAGTGCCAACGTCATTGGTGAGGGCATATCATGCTGTCATTTTTTCCATAGGTCTCCATCTCGATACGTATGCTTGATGTCGTAATACAAGACCAGTGCAAGGACCGCAATCAAGATGACAAGGACAAGCAGGGGGATAAGGATAGAACTTCTACTCATCCTACTTGAAAACATGATGAATTGATTCATTCTTATCCTGTACAAACGCTCTCAGATTGGGGTGCCCCTTGTATATGATGCTGTAATCCGTGACCTTTCCCGGGTTACGTCTCTTGAGAGTAAGGGCTATTGTTCTGCCCACAACAGTATTGGGGAAAAACATATATACCTCATCATAATCATCACTGTCCACCACCATATGCATGTAGTTGCTCACATGAGACATCACGATGCAGGCATCATGCTGAGGAAGGCGGAATTCCCTGGAACCCTTCAAGGTATAGAATGCCAGATAATCCATAAAATCATAAAACAGGCAGCATGCCTGATACTCCTTTGCCTTCGGACTGCGCAGGGTTGTTGGTGCATAGCTTTTCAAGGTGACAGGAAACGGGGTATAAAGCTGATGAAAAAACTCAACGCCACCGATGTCATTTCTAAATCCAAAGCCTTGATAATACTTACCAAGACATGAAAATTGAACACCCTGAATACAGGAAGGCAATTTAGAAAAGCCGTTTTGCTTGAGGTATTTCTCATCCTCATTCTTCAAATCGACAAGACGAATACCATCTTCCACGTGGATAAATGCGTGGTGTTGTTCTCTCATAATTGTTGTCATTACTAGTTGTTTATCACTTTTTGTTATTTAATGCTTGCTGAATCAATGTCTTTAGACCATCACTTGTGCCGCCCAGCAAGAAGTAGTCACTCACGTCTTTCTCCTGCTTGCTGCCTGCAAGAGGAAGATCTATCCGACTCACCGGATAGTGCCCCTGGAGTTCTTCCACCCGTTGGGCAGATTCTCTTCTTCCTGTAGCATCTACGTCATACACAAAAACTATCTTCCCGAATCTCTTCACAAGCTGATCCATCACCAAATGGGGGATTTTAGCCGTCTCACTATTGAAGCAAATGGCTGAAAAGCCATGACTGCTCAGAGAAAGAACATCCTTTTCACCGCCAGTAATCAAAAGCATATTCCCCCGGCTGGGAAGTTGGTCCAATCCAAAGATATAAGGACTTGGCAAATCTCCTGCATAAAGAAAACGGTTCTCCGAGCGAGGACGATACACCTTGATGCCCCTATCTTCCTGGAAGAAATAGCCATAGCTTGGCGTCAGGACAGTGGAATAGATGCAATATTGCCGACCATCAGCCTTTGTAAAATGGCAACTTCTCAAGCTCCTAACCTGAAAACGGTCAAGAGTATCTTCAGTGATGCCATAAGAAGCCCAATATGCAAGCTCTTCGTCAGAAAATTCCTTGACCTGCGCTTGATAGGCAATCACACCATGAGGCTGCCGGTTTTCTTCATCTGGGCTCTTCATGCCTGACATAGGAGATGCCTGACGAACCACCTTGCGGTTTGTCTGCCGGTCAAATACCCCAAGACACATATCCTGATCTATCATTTTCAACAGATGCACAAAATCCATGGAAGGATTGATGTTCAGAACCTGCGAAGCCACGAAAAAGCAATCTCCGGAAAAGCGACTATCGCCAAAATCATGCAAATAGTAGTAGGACCTGCCATCAAGTGCCTGGTTACGATAGAGCTTACAGGAAGGATGCTTGTCATCCTCTCTCATGTGACTTCTGAACTTTTTCCTCAGGCATTCCTTTCCAAGATAGTGAACAAAGATATCGAGTCCTCCATCTGTCTTGGCCAAAATCTCATCTTTCTCTTTCATGTCAATCGCGGGAATAGGTTTCAGAACAAAGGCGGAAGTTGAAATCCGGCATGACAACAACGTGCATCATGTGATTCACGCGGTCGGCAGTTCTATCCCCATAGCGCGGACGAATATCACCTGAAGGCAGATTCGTCGTGACTATGGTGAACAAGCGACATTCATACCGATAGGCAATAAGTTCACTGATGGGATCACATACCTGCCCATATTTGACAATACGCTCAGGCTCCATGCCTAAATCATCAATAGCCAATAAAGACACATTGCGATATTCCAGGAAACGCTCATAGTGGTCCACATACAAGTGACAAAGCTCACAGGCATTCTTCATGACAAGGCCAGCCATTTTAATCTGGGAGGAAGAGGATTTGATGGGGTCTTTCAATCGCAAGGAAAGTATCAGTTTCTGTATGGCATACACCAAAGTGGTTTTCCCAGTACCACCTACACCACTCAGCCACAAGCCTGTTTTATAGCTATGACCTACCAGCCAGAGAGAGATATTGTATAATACCATCTCCAATCCTTCCATACTGACATATTTGATGTCCACATCATTGACCGCCTTGATAAAAGCCTGCAATAAGGCTTTATAACAGGACACATAGTCCAACGGCAATTTAAAAAAACGCTTTCCGGTGGTGGCTGTTTTGATACGATGAACCACCTCTTCTTCCTTGAACAGGAATTTATCCATTACTGCTTCCATATGTTTAAATATTAATAAACGAACTAAAATGTTGATTCATACAGTTGTCCTCCATGAGAAGACCTCGGTGTAAACTTTGAACCATACATAGACTTGGGGTGCTCCAAATTCTGTTTGCTCAACCAATCACAAAAGTGACTCTGGTAATCTGACAAATCCTTATGCAAACCCTTTCCCCTGCAAGCCATGTCCAGTTCAAAGGTTTCAAGCCATGTCTTTACTTTAGACCGGTCCGGCAGTTTAAAGCGCCGTTTCATCACTTCAAGCCAAGGATCAGAATTTGAGAGAAATGAAAAATAGCTTTCTTTGCTTGTTTTCTTTTCAGCTTCACCATTCTCTTCCTCCCCAAAAATCCCTTCACATGCACACACGCGCATTGATGTTGATTTTCTTTCGTTCTTTACATTATATCCTTTTATATTAGTTGTCGCTTGCATGTCGATTCCTTGTCGATGATATGACACCTGCGTGTCAATTACTTGTCGCTCGTTTGTCAGCTGTTTGTCGGGCAAATTGTCGTCAACTCCATATATATCTCTACAACAAGAACTTACAATTGGATTTAAATCACTGGATAGTGGGGAAGAATTGCCATCAAACAGAGATTGTTTTGTACTGCAAGAATCTTCCAGCTCATCAAGACAACTGAATTTGGATGTAAAACCTTGATAAAGCTCATACTTGCAAACTGTGATCAGGTTTGGACGAGGAGTAGGGGACTTGAAAACCTCAATTTCACCAGTGCGCACCAAGTCATTGAGACATGTACTTATCTTAGATGGGGAAATACGTGTTTCCTTATGAAGGGTGTTTTTGCTTAGAGCAAGCTGAGCTCGTTTCAAAGAAGAGCCAACCTGCTGTTGAAAAACAGCATTGAGCAGCAAATGAATGAATAAATGTACCTTTTCCGCATCATGATACCAATTCCATTCAGTAATTTTACGGTACAGCTTAATCCAGCCAATAGTAGCATCTTCATCAGAAAACTGCTGAAAACGACTATAGTCACGTATGGTCACAATGGTTCCTTTATTGCTTGAGTGAACCTTGATATCACCGGTTTGTGATAACTTTTGAAGGCAAGTACGGATATTTCTTGGGGATAAGCCCGTATCCTCCGCAATAATAGCAAGACTGGTCACGACCTGACCTGGGTATACTGTCAAGGAAAGATAATCTGTCTTCTTTACATTTGCCTGTAACAGGAAATACAGAAAGACATGTACCATCTTAGAGTCATGATACCAGCGCCACGAAGTAAAAGTTCGAGGCAGTTTAATCCATGAATTATTTAAAGGATTCATCATAGGATGTAATTTTATATAGTTGATAAGACCTCTTACACAAGCAGTTACGCCTGTATTTATTAAACACTCTTCCATAAAGTGAGAATATAAATTCCCTATAGAGACTCTTTTGAAGCCTCCAAATATTCTATTTCATTATTACATTTTCTTTTATTTTTGTATGATTCTAAAAGAAAGGGTACTTCTTCCAGCTTTAGTTAAAACAAGCAGACTCTCTCCTTTTACTTTTACATTTCTTATTTGAGTCAAGTTCCGACTTCCACGATGCCACTTTACCGAAGACTTTTCCAATATGTCCTTGATAATAATCAGGTGCTTCATGCAAGCATCATAAGACTCCTGCCAATCATAGACCTTCGGGGGAATCTGATACAAAACCCCAACCATCCAGTCTGGCTTGGCTTCACTATGTACTTTCTTTTTTACCTTATACATATTATATCGTTAGTATTGACCAAAATTAATTTTACCATTTAATATGACATGAATTATCCAAATGTCTATGTATGAGATTAACATCAACATTACTTTAGATAGTTGTCATTTTTTAGGTATAAATATTCAATCGGTCATGCTTCTAAAATTAATGATTATTTTCATCATTCCTTTACTTAATCTCTTCTATCAACCAAGTAAGACAATAAAAGTCTAATTTTGATTTCGTTGCAAAAATAACAAATATTTCTGGATACTACTTACAGTATGGCTATATTTTAACTTTTATTATGTACAAATGCTCGTTTTTTGTCGCTATCTACTATATTATTCAAACAATGGGGAGTTTATATATAGCTATGCGACCATTAACTATAACCTAAAAATATAGATTCTTTTGGGTGTTAAGAGGTATGTCAAAAACATAGAAAAACTGAACTTAGATGAATCAACACACAAAAAAAACTCAAATATGATAGAATTTGATTTATTTTTTGTACCCTTGCACCATCGTTCTTAGGGACGTGATTTTTGTGGGAAGAAATGTAAAGTGCCTCACTTCTTGATAAATCGCCAAAATTAAAAAGAATGTAAACACGAGGCACGGAGCAGCTCATAATATGTGGGCTGCCATCCGTGTATGTGTTTATGGGCGTTTGGCGATGCCTTCAAGAAGCGTATATGGGGGCAGCCCACTTCTTTTGTATCAAATCGGTAGAATGTCAAACTAACGAATACATAAGTAACTTAAAAGTTTCAAAAATATAAAAGGAATAGAATTCATTTTATTACTTTGTAAACGATATATGTAGCCAATTAGTATTCACTTACTCTCTCAAGGTGATTAAGACTATCAACGGAATTCAAAAACAAAAAATAAGAGTATGAGCGGAAAAGAATTAAGAGAATTATTAGCATCAAAGGGTATCCTACAAAAAGACATTGCAAGACAACTCAACATAACTCCTGGTGGTTTTAGTCAACAGTTAAGGGCTAAAGACATCAAGACAGGATTACTGGAATCCATATGTAAAGTACTCAATGTCAAAATGGATTTCTTTTATGGAGGCACCGAATATCTTGAAGGATATGAACTCATCAAGCTTGGATTTAAAAGGATTCAAATCCAAGCTTGACCAAATACATACGTGCTGTAACGAGATATCAGAAAAGTTGTCCTAGTTCTCTAACATTACGCAATCAGTAATTCTAGAGAACTAAGATCTATAAATTCATTCACTACCCTTTGATTACGGCAATGGGTAGCAAATGGGTTTTGATTTTGACTAAGTCTGATTCTTGTGCCATGACAAGTTCTATATCTTTGTAGGCAGCAGAGGCCTCTTCCAAATCTTCCAGACTACGAATGGCATGAACGATGCCTTTCTCATCCAGCTTATGGATTTCCTCCGCTAAATTGAGTGTCTTTACAGCCTCAGTTCGGCTCATGATACGGCCAGCCCCATGGGAGCAGCTCATGAAACTGAGAGGATTGCCAAGACCTTCCACGATATATGAACTCGTTCCTTGTGAACCAGGTATGATACCAACTTCACCATTTCGGGCACTTGTTGCTCCCTTTCGGTGTATGATACAATTCTCACCAAAATGGGATTCCCAGGATGCATAGTTATGAGCGATGTTGATCATCGGCTCAAACTCAACGTGTGGTATCGCTTCAGATATGACCTCCTGAATTCGATGCATCATCAACCTTCTATTGCACAGGCCAAAATCGATACAATACTGCATTTCATTCCAATAATCATTAAACTCCTTGGTCCTCAGTGGCAAGAATGACATATTAAGGTCTGACTTAACCGAAGAAAAGTAACGCTCATTGAGAATGGTTGCCACTCTGTTATAATAATCACATACCTGTTTGCCTAAGTTTCTTGACCCAGAGTGAATCATGATCCAAAGCCATCCTTCATCGTCCTTTTGAAGTTCTATGAAGTGATTTCCTCCACCAAGTGTTCCCACTTGCTTGGTAGCTGATATATATTGACGCTTAACGACAGTCATGCCATCAATATCATGATTTTCAGGCATATACTTCTCATCCTGGGCAACCTTGTGGTGTTCCATTCCTAAAGGAATCTGGTGCCGTATGCCTCGCATGATTTTCTTTCTCAGAACATCCTGTTCAATGGTCTCCACCTGGATATTGGTTTTAACTGCACACATACCACAACCTATATCCACGCCCACGGCATTCGGAATCACGACATTCCTGGTAGCAAGGACAGTTCCTATAGGCATACCCTTTCCGCCATGTAAGTCAGGCATCAATGCCAAATGATGAAAAACAAAAGGCAGGCTACAAAGGTTCGATATTTGTTGCCAAGCCGTTGCGTCACACATATGTGCCCACATCTTAACAGGGGTTCCATTCATTGCAAATTCTTTCATTTTCTTAATCTCCTATCTTTTTTAGTGCAAAATTACAATACTGGTATGCAGTATTTTTGCGTAGGAGTACAAAATCTTCAAATTTTAGCAAAAATCGGCTGTTAAACGGGTATTATCAACTAATCTAACACTATAATCATGAGGAATCCTCTTACTATTGTACTACCGCAAGAATGGTATAGGATGTTGAAATTACATTCATCATAGGAGTGTCTCAATGGTATAGAACTGCCAATAGAAACGAGGGCAATACCCTTCAAACCGCAGCGTCACAGCCTCACGGAGGTATTGCCCTCTATAAAGATACTGTTTTGAATACCTTATCAAGTACAAAGAAAACCAATTCATCTGAAATCAGCAAGAGAAATGGGGAAAAGTTTTAATGTTGATGTATCATTTTGTTGAAACAGCAGTTGAAAGTCGGACTTCTGAAAGGGAGACCTGCCATTTTGTTCCAATTGTCATGACAGTTTTTGACGGAAATCAAGAAATCATACCCTTGACAGCATTTTCTTCCCGAAAAATTGTGTGCGCACACAAAAAGGCATTATCTTTGCACTCGAAAAGATTGAATAACGAATAATTAAAGTAAAGAAAGGGTAACATTATGATGGTATTAGGAATGACATTGGCAGTTGCAGCTGCTCTTTTTGCAGAGGTTGTAAATGTAAACCATAAGATTAGCCTCGGCAAGTAAGCAAGCTTTGAGAGGCATCCATAGGATGCTTCCAATGAAGCTTCTCTAATGGATATTAGATGAGGTAAAGAAGATGTAGATTAGGATAACAGATTGATATAGAGAAAGGATAAGATTATGATGATTTTAGGAATGATTTTAGCTTTGATTGTTGCAGCATGCGCTGAGTATGGTGCAAGATCCAACATGAAGAACTTCGCTTAACAGGCGATGTTTCATGAAAATTTGAGAGAATTGTAGAAAGAAGTTTCAATATATATTATAGAGATGGCAGTTGTAGGCGTTTGTGAAGATGCTTGCAGCTGCCTTTTCTTTTTGTATCTTTAGGGTGTCGAAATTCAAAATTAAAGTTGTACCTTTGCACCCAAGTTGAGATTACAGAAATGAAAAAGGAACGTGAAACGGCAAACAAATATCGTCAGCAAGCTCTTGAAGGAGATTTAATGGCGATGAACAACATGGGTGTCTGCTATGCGCAAGGCATCGGTGTTGTGGAGGATCATGTAATGGCATTTCAGTGGTACATGAAGGCTGCTCTAAGTTTGTACAACTACTGATTATTGATGTTCAAAAAATAAAAGATAGATTATTATGCAGATATTATAGGCAAATGCAAAAATCATGTTTGATAAGGCAGACAGGAAGCCTATCTCCGTGCCACTCTTCCAATCAGTTGCCAATGTCTTGGCCGAAGAAATGGCAAGGATGAATGTAGAGGAATTGGCTAGGCAACTGGATTGCAACAGCAAGATTTCTTCATCCTCTTTCGGGAACTTGCTTTCACCCCCACTTATATTATAACAAGGATTATGATAAATAGTAAATTAAATATGGTCTGTATAATGTAATATCAGCCTCTCTTTTGTGCCGTAAATATTAATATCCTATTCTAATTAAGACATGAATGTTATTAGTAGTCTAAAAATAATCGTAAATCTTTAAAGAAATACGTTTAAAAATTTGGAGGTTACATAAAATCGTTGTAACTTTGTGCGCATAATAAAATTATAGCAATCATGAGAATTAACAAGATAGATATTGTAAACTTTAAAGGATTCCAGCGTGAAATGAGGGAATTCAAGTCGAATCTTACAGTGGTTATTGGCAACAATACCGCAGGTAAGACTACTTTGCTCAAGGCTTTACAGATAGGATTGGGTGCCTATTTGCAATGTTTGAGTAAACTGCCTAGTACAGTACAATATCGTCGCAACTTTAGTATTCATGATCGCTTTATGGCATTTGATTCAACAGAAAAAGATTATGTCCCAAACGGAGAGCGTACTCGCATCACAATAGATGCAGATTTCTACGTTACTGATTCCATAGAAAATAATGAGCCACAATTTACTCCTATTTCTATTTCATGGTCTCGCGAATTCACTGGTAGTACCACAACTCATAGCAGATCATGTGCAGGGGAACTGATGACTATGGTTTCAGACATGGAAGCCAAAAGATATGAGCATCATGATGGTGCAATATATCCATTAGTCTTATCTTTCGGAGCCAAGAGAACCAGCGATGCCCAGATGAAGATTACCCGTAAGATAAAGGAAAGAGCGTCTAGAATAGAGAAAGCCTACAAATTTGCTCTCCATGACAAGGTTGACTTTGATGGTGCTATGGAATGGTTAGCTCGTTACGATAAAAATATCAGGGATGGAAAAGAATTTGAGGGAACTCGCGAAGCTTTCTTTGAGGCACTGCAAACAGCTATTCCTGCTTTGTCAGAAATCGATTTTGATCATGGTGAAATAGAAGCTGTGGTATCGGTAACAGGACATATTCCCTCTCGCCATCATTTCTCTTACATGAGTGATGGACTTCAGTCAATGATTAATATTGTAGCAGAGATTGCCCATCGTTGCATCGAATTAAATGGTTGCTTGGGACGGAATGCTGTTAAAAAGACACCTGGTGTTGTGATGATAGATGAGATTGATCTCTATCTGCATCCTCATTGGCAAAAGCATGTGCTTCAGGATTTGGCTCAGGCTTTCCCTATGATTCAGTTCATTGTATCTACCCATAGTCCATTTATCGTTCAGAGTCTTCAAAAGAATCAGCTTATCAGCTTCGATGAAAATGTAATGATAGAAGGTGAACCTTACCGAGAATCATTAGAGGATATTACTGCCGATCGAATGGGTTTGGAACAGAATATTAGAAGTAAAAGATTTCAGGAGATGCAGGAAATCGCAAAAAATTACTTCAAGTCGATACAAAACGGAGAAGAAGACAAGAAATTATTGGAGAAGCTAAGAGAGATTGAAGCTACCTTCAGCGATAATCCTGCCTATCTTGCTTTATTACAATCTGAATATAATACGAAAGGAAATTAGCCGATGAGACCAGTAGAGAAAAAGAATGTTGGCGAAACTGTCTCTTATGTAAATTCCAAGAATCAAACAATAACAGAGACTATACAAGAATACTATTCTCCCTATAATAATGCCAAAATGCCACTATTGGGTAATCTTGGCTGGTTTTGTTCTTATTGTGAAGGAACCCATTTGCCAAATGAACTCGCAGTGGAACATATTGAACCAAAAGGAACAAATGGAGAAGAGACGGCATGGAATAACTTTTTAATATCCTGTGGTATCTGTAATTCCACAAAAGGGCACCCTGAAATTCATGAAGAGGATTATCATTGGCCACATACTGATAATACTTTCAGAGACTTCATCTACACTGCAGGTGGAGCGGTCATGCTGAATCCTCATTTGGATGAAGATGAAAAGGGCAAAGCCAAGAAACTATTTGATTTAGTAAAACTTGGAGCATATCCTGGCAATGAATTAGAACCTACTCCAAGAGATTTCCGATGGAAGAAACGCCTGGAAACATGGGATTTAGCAGAACGATTACGCAATAAGTTCAATGCTGGCATTGCAGATGTTGAAGAAATTATCCGTTTGGCTCAGAAACAAGGCTATTGGTCTGTTTGGTTTACTGTCTTTAAAGGATACGATGAAGTTAGAAAACGTTTAATCTCTGACTTTACCGGCACATGCGCCTCCTGTTTTGATGCAAATAATCATTATGAGCCGATCAAGCGAAACAAATAGAAAGCGTAGCCTCTCACACCTTTGGTGTGAGAATAAGTTTTTTGGTGATTACAAATACTCCTTACATGATAAGGTTCTGGATGATTCAAGAGCCTTCATCATGTGAGGAGTTTCATTTTCTTAAAAATGTCTGATTTGAAGGCAAGCACATAGCCGTTGCTTCAAGTCTTGAGCTCCTGTGAATAGGATACCATGTATACCCACATGGTTGGCACCATCAACATTCACTTGCCTGTCATCTATGAAGATGCTTTCCGATGCCTGGAGGCTATAGCGATTCAGAAGAAGCTGATAGATTTCTGGATTCGGTTTTATCAACTTCTCTTCCCCACTCACTACAATTCCTTCAAACATGCCAAAGAGACGGGCATGGACTTCCTTTACTATCGGGAATGTCTCATGAGACCAGTTGGTAAGACAGTATAGACGATATCCTCTTTGCTTCAGTTCACACATGATCTCATAGATGCCAGGGATTTCACCACCATCCATATCTTTGTAACAGTACCAGTAGGCAACAATATAAGGAGCATACTTGGGATAAGCCTGTTTTAAATCAAAGAGACATTCATCTATAGGCTTTCCCAAGTCTGTCTGATCATTCCATTCATTCGTCACCACATGATCGATTATCCACTTAGCCTTCTCCCTGTCGCCATGGAACAGAGTAGTATAAAGGTTCATGCGCATCCAATTCACCAATACACTTCCTACACCGAAGACGATATTCTTGTATCTACTCATTGCTATCTGATTCTTTAAACATTCACATAGAAAAATTCAGGCTGCTTAGGTTCCGAATACGCTTTCTCGAATTTCCAGCTGGCAGCCTTATACAGCAGGCCACCGAAAAGTCGGGCTTGCTCAGGACAGACCACGACACAGCGTCCGCAAGAGATGCATTTCTTTTCGTTGGTCTTGTAGGGTTCCCCCATAGTGATGGCTCCGACAGGGCACATTTTCACACAGGCATGGCAGGATGTACATTTTCCCTTACTTCCTTCTGGATGCAGAGGAATAGGCTTGGTATCACGATAAGGGCGATTTCCCTTTACCATCAGTCGGCTGACTGCTGACATCTTTGGTATCTGGAGTAGAAGTTCCCTACTCTTTGAAGCAAAATCATGGAGTTTCTCCATATCATCCGCATTAGGTCTTCCTTCTGCTATCTTGGGAAATATAGAATGCTGGGCTATGACGGCTGCTGCTGAGAGCAACTTGAAGCCGTGGGATTCCATCAGATCCTTCAGTTCTATGAGCGTATCATCATATGCTCTGTTTCCATAGACTGATACGATGATGGCTGGGGTATTGTTTCCAAGAAAACGTCTCAAAGAGCGAACTGCCATTTCCGGGACTCTACCAGCATAGGAAGGTACGCCCACAATCAGCAGATCGCCATCACTTCCCAGCGAGACATCATCCTTCAGCACGTCTGAGGTAATGTCATACTCAATGACAGGCTTCTGAAACTGGGATGCTATCTCACGAACGATACGTTTGGTGGAGAAAGTGGCACTAAAATAGGCCAAATGGATATTCTTCATGTTCATAATGTCTTTGTTTTCTTTTTGTTGGGTGCAAAGTTACTATTTTTAGGCGAAACCAGCGAGTGATTTCTAGAATTTTGTTATCTTTGCAGAAGATTTGCTGCACTCGGCATCATATTGACGAGGATTTTTGAAATAACAAAGGAACATAAAATGATAGATACAAGACTGAAAGTTTTCAGAAGTGTGGCTACACTCCTGAGTTTCACTAAGGCTGCCAACGAACTGTTCATCAGTCAGCCTGCCATCAGTAAGCACATACAAGAGCTTGAAAAGGAATATGGGGTGCAACTGTTCGACAGAATCGGCAATCGCATCCAGCTCACCCGTGCCGGACAACTTATGCTTGACCATGCCTGCAAGATTATCGATGCCTATCAGAATCTCGATTTCGACATGAAGAAGCTCACAGAGAAATCAGGTGGCGAACTGCGCATCGGAGCCAGTACCACCATCTCACAATATGTTCTCCCCGAACTGATTGCTGAATTCAGGAAACTATACCCCGACATTCGTATTACCCTGCTCAGCGGAAATTCTCATGAGATAGAGGATGCGCTTGCTGCAGGAAGGATAGATCTGGGTATGGTTGAAGGCATCAAGCGGCAGCCCACCTTTAAATACACTCCTTTCATGAAAGATGAGCTGGTGGCGTTCGTACATTGTTCCAATCCCCTAGCCCAGCAAGAGGAGATTTCTCTGGACCTTCTCAGGCAGACACCGATTGTTCTGCGTGAATTAGGTTCCGGAACTTTGGATGTCATCCAAAAAGCCCTGCAGGAAAACGGCATTGCTCTTTCTGATCTGAACATTGAGATGAATCTGGGAACCACAGAGGGCATCAAGCATTTCGTGGAACATTCCTTAAGCATGGGTATCATCAGCATAAGAGCCATCTACAGGAGTATCTATGAACAAGTATTCAAGGTTCTGGAAATTGAGAATCTGAAGATGGAACGAGAATTTCTATTTGTTGAGAAGAGGGGCGAGACCGCTAAACTCCAGCAGACATTCAAGAGATTTATAACTAAAGATTATAACGTATAGTTATTATGTATATACAACATCTCATGATTTTTCGTACCTTTGCACCCGCTTTTCAAAAGCGAATAACCGACAAAAAAAGAAAAATATGAGATTATCAGAACAAAGGAGCAGTATGCTGCATGGCGTATTGCTCATCGCGCTCTTCGCATGCGCTGCTTTCTACATCGGTGGCATGGACTGTGTGAAAGCTCTTTCGTTTAGCCCCATGGTGGTGGGCATCATCATTGGTATGCTCTATGCCAATAGTTTACGTAACAACCTGCCCGACACCTGGGTACCGGGCATCAAGTTTTGCAGCAAGCGAATCCTCCGCACAGGCATCATCCTTTATGGTTTCAAGCTCACCTTCCAGGATGTGATGGCTGTGGGCTTCTCTGCCATCGTAATGGATGCCATCATCGTATGCGGCACCATCGGTTTGGGAATCCTGGTGGGAAGACTCCTGAAAATTGACCGCAGCATCGCACTGCTCACCGCTTGCGGAAGTGCCATCTGTGGAGCTGCTGCAGTATTGGGTATAGATGGGGCCATTCGTCCGAAGCCTTACAAGACGGCAGTAGCCGTAGCCACCGTAGTCATCTTTGGAACATTATCCATGTTCCTCTACCCTATTCTCTACAGGGCTGGCATCTTTGACCTATCACCAGATATGATGGGACTCTTTACGGGTTCCACCGTTCATGAAGTAGCCCATGTGGTAGGTGCAGCCAATGCCATGGGAGCCGAGGTGAGCAACAATGCCATCATTGTGAAGATGATAAGGGTGATGATGCTGGTACCGGTATTACTGGTGATTGCATGGACCGTTGCAAGGGATGTTGCCAAAAGAGATAATCTGGAAAATACTGATACCAACAAGCCTAAAATCAGCATTCCATGGTTTGCCATTCTCTTCCTGGTAGTGATTGGATTCAATTCTCTTGGTTTGCTTTCAGAAAGCATAGTGGATTGGATTAACCAACTGGATACTTTCCTCCTGACCATGGCAATGGCAGCATTGGGAGCCGAGACAAGCTTTGACAAATTCAAGAAAGCCGGCATTAAGCCTTTCCTCTTGGCTGCCATTCTTTATTGCTGGCTCATCGGAGGTGGATATTGTCTGGTGAAGTTTGCCATACCTTACTTACAATAATAGTATCACATATATGATACCGTCAAAACAGAATATCCATGTGAAAAATTGAACGATTCACATGGATATTTTTATTCGTTAACGTCTTTACTTTCTTCTTCTCCTAGGAATTTCAACCGTAGGCTCGTAAGCTTTCAATCCTTCATCACCTGTAAAGATTTCAACTTCATATCCTAAATCTGTATAATATTTTACCACCTCAACAATAGAAGCATCGCCTAAAGCTTGCCCTCCTATAACAGTGATCTTCCACTTCTCTGCCAACTTTTTTAAGTTTTCAGGATTCCACAAACTGCTTTGTTCAGTAAATGCAGCCCATGGTGATTTCTCATCAGCCGAATCGATCATGATTTGAGCAAATTCCTCACCTAATGACATTCTGTCTCCTGAAGAATGAGCTATATGATTTTCTGTCTCAATGATCGTTGCCAGTGGCAGGATAAAGGTTGTTCCTTTCTTCTTTTCTTCCTCTATTTTCTCAGAGACCTTCTCGTATGTAACCAAGGCATTGCTTGGACCACAAGTTTCCTTTCCTGATACTTTGAGCCAAACGTAAAGTACACTCGTATCAATCACCAATACCTTTCTCATTATATTTTATCGTTAACCATCATTCTACCAATTGTTCCTGAAGCCATCAATTTGGTTAGATTCTCTTTTTCTTCCAAGAGATTGACATGACTATCACCATTCTCATCACGGGTAACATAGCTGACAAACGGAATCATCTTGTTGCCTAACTCATCTAACAAAACTGGATTATGCGTCGTACAGAGCACATCAACCTGGCGCTGTCGTGACAAGTCCTTCAACATATCAACCAACTCCTTAGCACGAGAAGGATGCAAGCCATTATCCACCTCTTCGATAAGCAATAAACTATGAGGTGCAACCGCCAAAAGAGCTACGACAATCGCTATAAAACGAAGCGTACCATCACTCATACCTCTTGCATCAACAGGTTGTTCGGGATTCCAATCCTCATAACAATAAAGCATGGCATCCGACTTAATCAGGCCAACAGGCTCAGATATCACCTTGTTAATATCACGCTCAGGAAGTGGTCGAACATAGCTAGACACCAGTGCTTCCACCTTCTTCTTTTCCTCAGGTGCCAATGCACATAAAACGCCAGCTACATTACTACCATCAGACTTCAACTCTTTTGAAATCTTGCAGTAATCACGCATCTTAGCAGGAACAGGATCAAGAATGATGATATTTCTAAAAGTAGCATATATCTTTGCCAAAAAATCTAGAAATATTGGAACATCATACATTTTCCATGTGATATTGCGAGCAGTATCAATAAACTTGCCAGGAACGACATCATCGCCTTCTATACCTAAACGATGAATTTCACAAGGACCAAAACTGAAAACTGAATTCCGTTTAATCACTCTCAAATCAAGAAGATAATAACTTCCTTCAATTTCTATTTCTATCTCAATACAGAAAGAATCCTCACCTCTACGGATAATCCAATCTTCCCCACCTCTAACAGTCTGGATGGCATCAAGAAGGCTCTTACCTTCCCCCACGGCACGGAGAAAGGCAAACGCATCTAACACATTTGACTTACCACTAGCATTGGTTCCGATAAGGATACCCAAAGAATCGATATATATAGTAGAGTCCTTAAAGCTCTTCCAGTTTTGTAACCTAATCTTTGTAATCATTGCCCATGTTTATTTAAACTCAATATAATAATTTGCAAAGCTAATCATTTTTTCTGAAACAAACAAGAAAATCGCAATAATTCTGCAAGTAACCAGCAAATTACCTAAAAAAAAGTAGAACGATTCACAAGGATATTCTCATTTTTTATTACCTTTGCAGCCATATTCTAATATATCATAGTCAATATGACTATCATGAAATAGAGGGGAAGGCTCCTCTATGGGGAAAGAATTGTTTTATTCATAAGTACATTTAACGCAGCAGAAATCATGAAGAAGAAAATATATTTTGCAGGTTCTATTCGTGGAGGGAGAAACTTTGCTGATCTCTACAGAAAGATGGTTGAACATATGCAGCTCACTGACATCGTTCTGACCGAGCATATAGGTCAGGCAGACATCAATCTCATGGAAAAAGGCAGGATGAGTGATGCTGGAATCTACAACCAGGACACAGCATGGCTTCAGGAGAGCGACATGGTGGTAGCCGAGTGCAGCAATCCTTCACTTGGTGTGGGTTATGAATTGGCTTATGCTGAGAGCAGAGGTATTCCTTGTCATATCTTCTATGACAAGAGCAAGACTCAGCTTTCAGCCATGCTTACAGGTAATCCCTACTTCGTGATTTACCCTTATCAAACAGAAGAGGAACTATTCTCTTTAATGGATAAGATTTTGTCATAGAAGCAATTATCACTATATGATTATCTGGAATCCATGGCACGGCTGCCATAAAATCAGTGAAGGATGTGAGCACTGCTACATGTACTTTCTGGATGGCAAGAGAGGCATTGACACGGCGAAGGTTTCCAGGACAGAGAACTTTGCCATGCCTCTTCAGAGAAAGAGAGACGGTAGTTTCAAATATCCTTTTGGCATGGAGATGTATGTAGGACTTAGCACGGTTTTTTTTGTGGAGGAAGCTGATGTTTGGAGAGAAGAAGCCTGGAGAATCATCAGGAGTCGTCCGGATATGGTATTTCGTCTGCTCACCAAGCGTGCACATCGCATCGAGGAATGCTTGCCAAAGGACTGGGGAACTGGTTATGAGAATGTTCTTCTCTCGGTAACTACAGAGAACCAGAAGAGAGCTGATGAGAGGCTTCCTATTCTTTTGGATCTTCCAGCCAGGCACAAAGGCTTCATGGCAGCTCCATTCATTGGTCCCATAGATGTTTCTTCCTATTTAGCCACAGGGCAGATAGAAGATGTACTATGTGGAGGTGAGAACTATGACGGTGCCAGGCCATGCCATTATGAGTGGGTGAAGAGTTTGAGTGATCAGTGCAGGACCTTCCATGTATCATTCAACTTCATCGAAACTGGTACTTGCTTTGTCAAGGACGGAAGAATTTACCGAATTCATGACAAGCAAGTCCAGAGTAAACAAGCTTATCTGAGTGGGTTGAGTTTTCAGGGGAAGCCTATATCCTACAATCTCCACCTTCCTGAAGGCAATCTGTTTGGCAATGAAATTATCAAGCCACAAGCATTGTTCAGAGCACATTGCAAGACCTGTGGGAGCAGGATGACGTGCAACGGTTGTTCCAATTGTGGGGCATGCGACAACAGATAGCGGAAATACTCATTATTGGTAGATTACAAGTTCCCTCGGGAGGTTGATGATTTTCAGTCTCTCGAACCAGAGCTTCATGGAAGAGCCTTGGTGGCGCTTGACATGGCTATTGATGATATAATAGTCGGCCTGGTATTCGTCCATCAGGTCAGAGAAAGCTGCCTTGATGCGCGAACACTTCTCGTTGATGGCATTATCAAGAGGGGTCGTCAGGCGATTCACTGTTTCTGTGATTTTATCGGGATCGATTCTGTTGCCGATTTTTCGGTAGAGGGCAAACAGTTCCTCGCGATGATCCACCAGGTTCTTGAACTCTATTCCTTCCGGGTGATTCAGAAAGAGCAGATAGAGGGCCTTGTGGATGGGACTGAGCTGCACTTCCCTGTTTCCATAGTCAGGAAGCAAGAAACGGTAATCTTCCGTGATGACCAGAGGACTGAGGGTTGCCCTTGCTGCCTCGATACGGAGCTGTTCCAATACGGGCACACTGATGGCTTTTAACAAAAGATCGGTTCTACCTTCTGCTAAAAGCTGGGTGGAAAGCGTCTTTACCTGAGCAGCTTTCTCCTCTGGAGTCATATTTCTTGTTTCTTCTTGCATACTGGTTGCAAAAGTACAAAAAGAATGGGATAAATCGTTTCTCATCTAGAAAAAATCTTCTTTTGCAAGGCTTGCGTTTGATTTTTCATAGGGAATCTGATTCTTTGTATGTATCTTTGCATCCAAATTGAAATATAGAAATGATGAAAGAAGATTGGACTCCTATAGATTTCGGGCAGACTGAAGACACTACCAAGAACATCATCAAGGTGATTGGTGTGGGTGGTGGCGGATGCAATGCCGTTAAGAATATGTATGCAGAGGGTATCGTGAACGTGAGTTTCGCCGTCTGCAATACGGATAGTCAATCACTATCCAAGTCGCCTGTGCCGGTAAAGATCATGCTCGGAAAGAGTGGTTTGGGTGCAGGGGCAAATCCCGAAGTGGGAAGAAGTGAGGCTCAGAATACCCAGGAAGACATCAAGAAACTGCTGAACGACGGAACCAAGATGGTTTTTGTTACTGCCGGAATGGGTGGTGGAACGGGTACGGGTGCCGCACCTGTCATTGCCGGTATTGCCAAAGGGATGGGCATCCTTACCGTTGGCATCATCACCATACCTTTCTACTTCGAGAAACGAAAGAAAATTGTCAAGGCTCTGCAGGGTGTAGAAGAAATGCGCAAGAACGTGGATGCCTTGCTTATCGTCAACAACGAGCGTCTCTGCGATGTTTATGCCGACTCCGAGATTACCGTAAAGGATGCCTTCAAACTGGCAGACAAGGTACTGAGTGATGCCACCAAGAGTATCTCGGAACTCATCACCGTGGAGGGAACCATCAATCTTGACTTCCGTGACATCGAGACTACCATCAAGAGCGGTGGCGGTGCTATCATGGCCATGGGTAGAGCCAGTGGTGAGGGAAGGGTTCAAAGTGCCATCAAGAATGCGTTAGACTCTCCTCTGCTCTATGGCAGCGATATCAGTAATGCCCAGCGCATCCTTTTCAATATCTACACTTCCAGCAAGCACCCTATCTTTGTGAGGGAGATGAGAGAAATTGATGCCTTCTTTGATGAACTGAACCCAGACATCAAGGTGATTTGGGGCCTTTCTGATGATGACAGTCTGGATGAGGATGCCAAAGTCACTATTCTGGCAACTGGTCTGAACAATGAGTTGGCCGAGGATATTCCTGAAAGTTCTTCTGTATTGAAGGATGAGGAAGACTATCAGAGAATCATCGACAAGCTCTATCATCCTATCAGAGACAACTTCCAGACGCTAGCAAATAAAACTGGGCAAAAGCAAGAAGCAGAATCTATAGATAACATCAATCCTGATGCTACCGAGAAGGAAGCTACTATTGCCCATCAAGAAGAAGAGTCAGGAAATGAGTCTGGAGAAGAGCCAGCTAAGGTTTGGGTGGAAGACAATCCTCCTACAGCAGAAAACTCAAGAGAAGTTCTTGCTGAACCGCCTGTCAATAAGCCAAAGGCATGGACTTTAGGCGGAAGAATCAAAAATGGGCTGAAGAAAATAGCAGAAGATCTGGACATCATCATTAACGATGATGAAAACTATAAGTAGTTGATGATGATTAATACCAGGAAAGCGATTTTGGTTGGAAATAGAGGGTGTGTCATAAGTTCAGAGAATGTAAACTAAACTGTGTCAAGCTACAATAAAAGTAGTTTAACACAGTTTTTATATTATGGACAACTTAGAAATTGATTACAAGAAAGCAGCTCAGCAGTTGCGTAGTGGTGAAGCCTTATTTGGCAAGGACGGAGCATTAGCTCCATTGTTAGAGCGTATTCTCAACTCAGCTCTCGAAGGTGAGATGGACGCTCATTTAAGTGAAGAGGAACGCTCTTCCGGCAACCGTCGTAATGGTAAGATGAGTAAGAAGGTTCAAACAAAATATGGTGAGGTCACTATAGAGACTCCTCGTGACCGAGACGGAACTTTCCAACCTGAGACCGTAAAGAAGCGTGAGACTATTCTTGCCAATGGCATGGCTGACCAGATTATTGAGATGTACGCCATGGGCACCAGCACACGTGACATCAGCAGCTACTTTGAGCGTGAGTTCAACACAACTCTATCAGCCGATACAATCAGCTCTATAACAGACCGTGTATTACCCGAAATCACCGCCTGGAAGTCTCGCATGCTCGATCCTGCATATGCCATTTGCTGGCTTGATGCTATCCATTATAAGGTAAAGGATGAGAATGGCAGAGCTGTCACACGAGCCATTTACAACATTCTTGGTATCAACAAGGAAGGCCAAAAAGAACTGTTAGGTATGTATGTGTCTAAGAGTGAAGGAGCTAACTTCTGGCTAGAAGTTCTTACGGATCTTCAGAACCGTGGTGTTCGAGACATCTTGATTTGTTGTATTGATGGTCTCAAAGGCTTCCCAGATGCCATCCAAAGCGTATTTCCTGAGAGTTCTGTGCAGCTCTGTATTGTCCATCAGATACGCAATTCTATCAAGTATGTTGGCAGTAAGCATCAAAAGGAGTTTATCAAGGATTTAAGAACAGTATATGGTGCAGTAAACAAAGACTCCGCTGCTGCTAATTTAGACCTGTTAGAGTCTAAGTGGGGAGAGATGTACCCAATTGTCATCAAGTCATGGCGTGACAATTGGGAACGTCTGACAGAGTATTTCCAATATACTCCAGCCATCCGTAAACTCATTTATACGACCAATACGGTTGAGGGGTATCACAGACAGGTAAGAAAGGTCACAAAGACTAAAGGGGTCTTTCCTACGGATAATTCTTTGGAGAAGCTTGTGTACTTAGCTTACCGCAACATCCGTAAGAAATGGACTATGCCACTGGCAAATTGGGGACAAATTTCTCAACAATTGGCAATAAAATTTGGAGATAGATTTAAAATTATGTAACTTTGCAGCCGAAAAGGCTTCCCTGCTGGGGGCATGCCCCCAGCAGGGAGTGGGAATGAAAGTTAAGAACAAGCCTTGACACAGTTTAAATTACACCCCCTAAGTTCATGACACACCCTCAAAAAAATTACCGAATCCTTTATCCGTTAAGAATCTCATCCTTCATCTTCATTGCTTTCTAAGGAATGGTTTATACCCTGCATTGTCTGCTTCAGAATCTCTTTAATCGCGTTTCTGGAATAGATCGACTTACTACAAAGCCGTCCATCTGATTTGCGCTCGAGAATATTCATAAGTTCAGGAAGAAGTTTACCAAACAATCCCATATTAGCCTGGTAGTCTTCTTCTACAAAAGCCAACCTTTCTTCATCTGATAAAGCATCAGGATGCTGGGACCTGATGAATAGGTCAAAGGCATAGTTATCTTCGCATTTGCGATGTTCTTGTTGGTCAAAGAAATAGACTTCAATGGCGACTTTATATTCCTTCTGTTCAAAAGTGCAATCACGTTCAAAGTACATACACGATCTGCCCTTGGGCCTTATACCCACCATCCAATTAGTACAATCACACTTGAAGTTATCGTTATGACTATAGTCAAGAAACAGAGCATACGTTCTCAGCTCCATACGATCACTTCTGTTTCCGTTGCTCGTCTTGAGTTCTATGTCATAATTGTTATCTGTCCACATGCATCGCTTGGTTCTCATATAATCCCAAACACCTGGATGGTGAATGAAATGATAACGGTATGAATTTTCATCAGGCGATAAGAGAAGTCGTTCATATTTGCATGAAATAGATCCCACATGGTCAGAAATGGCTTGTTTTAAATCTTGACCTGACTTTTGGGCAGGAACCAATACTTCCTTCAAAAGACCATAAAGTGCATTACGGCATTCTTCCGTAGTATTTACGTATTCCCTCCACTCGTCAAGTCCTTGACAAAAACACCAATGACCATTCTTTCCCATACCGAAATAATACGGTCTGAATATCATCAGTGCTCTACGCAGCAAGTGATCTTTGTCATCAAACTGCACAGTGCAACCACCTTCCTTACCATCAAATATCGCAAGCAAAACTCTTGTATATGCCTCTACATTGTCTTTGTCCAAAAAGCTTTGAATATCAGACGGATTGAGAGTAAGCATATTGAAAAGCACTCCTATACGACCACTGAAGAAGCGGCCGTTTTCCAACATTGTCATTGAATTGTAATAATTCAACTGACTTGCTTTCAATATTTCTTCACTGATCTGTCGGGAATTAAATCCTTTCAGCATATCCATAGACTCTGATTTCCCCAGAAGTAAATAGATATTCTCTTTGCTGCAATGAGTACCAAAGTCATCCATTGCTAGCATCAAAGATGGTAGGTTTTCTCTGTCAACGGAAGTATTCAGTATGAGATTCCTCATCACGCGCATCCAGTCATAGAGAATTGTTCCTCCTTGTTTATAAGATAATAGCGCATAGAAAAGAGGTAAGGTTCTGCCAAAAGACCCTTCACACATACTTATACTATAAGTCTTGGTAGTGTTGCTAGCCTTCTCTTCTCCAATATATAAGTCTGAAGAATTGAATGCCTTTGAGAGTTCTACTATTTTACGAATGCTATTGATTGCAAAATCAAAGAAGGCATCCGGCATGAGGCACAGCCTGTCTATCCATAACAAAGGGATGTTGCCAGCTTTCTGTAGCCTGTCTATAATCTTATCTGTAATGGCTTGGTCTCCAGCCTTTGCTTCTATCTCAAAGAAATCTTGCATTTCCTCAAACAGATAAGGATTATCTACTTTCATTTTGGTGACAGTTTGGAGCAATTCACCAGTTTTTATATGATACAAAATAAGCAAATTATAGAAGAAGAACAATTGCTCGTCATCAATTTCCTCTGGATGTTCTTGCTCCAAGTTGCGATTCTGCCAGAACATATCTGTCCAAGTGTTGTCCATTTCTGTTCTCCATTCCTGGACATACGGACGATTGGAAACCTTACTATCCATCCATGATTTCAGATTTTCAAAGGCAGACAGTTTACGGCCACGTCCATTCATCTTTATATAAACGTCATCATCAAGTCCATAACTCTCATCCATTTGCAGGAAAGCGAAAGTAATGCTTGGAGATTCTGTCTCGACGAGTCGCATCCATATAACATCAATATTGTGCTCATTTACCTTTCGGTGAATAAGTTTCAATGTGCTGAGCATATTGCAGACTGTAGCATTCTTGCTCCAAGACCGGATAAACCAGTTTTGATCCTTGATTGCTTCATCCAGCGTCTTGTAGGCAGAAGATTTGGGCAATAGATCCTCCAGATGTTCTGCAATACGTTCGCAGAAATCATTAGCATACTCCCTTGATGCGAATTTCATATGTACCCTATATTCTCCTGTCCGCTTTTTGTAAGCATGAAGATAGAGATAGAGCAACCAAAGTGTTGTCAATCTCTGCTGCCCATCAACAGGGACAAAACATCCATCTTTTTCGTAACCATAGATATAGTTCAGGTCACAATCCTTCTCTAACAATGCATCAAGGAATGGACTGATAACTGCAGATTTTTCACTACCCTGAACATAGTCACGCTGCAAAAGAGGTATGAGAATGGTCTTATTGTTGAAAGATTCTATAAAATTCATTGTATTCAATCATTCTTGTAGTAAAAACTCAATTTCTGTTCCATGTCAGCGACATATGCATCGGCATCGCTTTGTGTCCAGGCATTCAAGGTTAAATCCGCTCCCTTGTTGTATGCCTTGGTAAATACAGCCAATGTGCATGGTGGAATATAAAGTTTGGAAATGTTCTTTTCGTAATTATCCTCTATATCCATAAGTCCATTTGCAACAATAACATATCTGCGTTTTCTGGGAAACAAAGCGTTGTGATAACTTCGATTTGTATGACTATCCAATAAGGTAATATTTCCTACCTGCATTTTGTCTTTACCATCTTTTCCATCCTCTTTTATCACATCTGCAATGTCATCATCAACTTTGCGCATAATAGTCTTATACAAGACATTGAAGTCATCTTTCTTCTTGGTCTTGTTATAACGTAACTCAAGATCACCCACCAGGTCGGTAGGGTATTTGTCGCCCAAATCAGCCTTGATACTTTCAAGCCAAGACTCTCTGTCTTCTGGATTTTTGAAATCAGCATCGGTATTGGATGCTATATGTTCAATATCCCAATTCTGCTTATGGAGGAGTTCAAAGGGAAAACGTTCGAATCCGGTTTGCAATTGTAGCTTTTCATTGCCATTCAAAGAAGCATATTTCTGGAGTATTGTTTCCACGTTATGCATCACAAACAATAATCGTAAATCTTTCTTTTTAGATTTATCGTAAGTATAGTCCGTAATCTTGTCATGTCTCTTCCTTAGAATAGACTTTATTTCCTGTTTCAACTTTTCTACAAACTCAGAATGAGTAGATTTTCTACTCAGGGCAAGAAATTCCTTTGTACTGTTCAGCGTATTATCGTTGGAATTGTAGGTAAGGAAACCTATGTAGTGATAACAATATATATCATCATACATATCCTTTAGGCGAAGGAAGGTATGCCTTACTTGCTTCCATTTATCAGACAAGGATCCCTTTTCAGGTTTAGAGAAGTAGTTACGGAACGACCATCTTGCATCTATCTCATAGTCGCTCTGCTTACAATTAGCCACGAGATTGAACAGAAAGTCCATCCGAGTTTGACCATTACGCAACTCAGAAGCATTAAACATGTACCAAAAGTTGTCATTCTGCATGTATCGTTCAATTTGTTCGAATATTGCTGCAGCTTCATTCTGTTCCTTGCCGGGTAATCCTGAAACACTATTGAGAAGTAAAGCCTTTATAAGCTCTGTATTGGTAAGATGTATTTTGCCGCTATTGAGGTTAGAGAAAATCTCATGTTGCTTTTCTTTGTCATCAACTACCTCGTACCATATCACATGAAGAGACTTCCCCCCGTTTCCTTCAAGTAAAGTCTTGAACATATTAATATGTTTAGCAAGTTCTGCATTGACAGCAGTTACTTCAATACTATTAGCCGATTGCTTAGCCCAATCCATAAAGACCTTACCTATGTGCTTGTAGGCATTATGAATATAGAAGAAATCAATTTTTGTAAAAGCTTGTTCTTCGCTAATAGACTCAACAGTAGCTAAAAACGTTGTCCTTGGCATAGTGATATCATCATCTATGTCCCTTTCATAATCAAACTCATATGGAGACTCTCCATATAAGTACTTATACAAAAGATACAACGTAGTAAGTCTCTGTTGTCCATCTAATACTGTATATCTGTTGTCTCCCGCAGAAACAATAGCCAAAGGTTGGAGACAATAGATGCATTTTTGGGGATTAGCATCCTCAATAAACTCTCTTAGGTCACACAAGAGTTCTTCAACATTTGATGAAGTCCACTTGTAGCCTCGTTGCTGATAGGGAATAACATAGGTCTTCCCCTTCAGTTCAGAGAACGGAACTAACGGCAGTTCCTTATGATTATATTTCATAGTGTCCATATTTATATGAAGTTTATAGGATCTCAAGTGCAATGGCTGCGCAGGCTTCTGCGTCGGCCAAGGCATGATGATGGTTTGACAAATCATAACCGCAGCGGGCTGCAATTACATCAAGAGTATGACTACCTTGTGGCCAGATTCGGCGTGAAGCCACACAGGTACAGTAGAACGGATAACCGGGATAGTCCATCTGATAGATACGGAAGACCGCTTTCAGACAGCTCTCGTCGAACGCCTTGTTGTGGGCTACGAGAGGGAGACCGGCTATCTTTGGCTCTATCTGTTTCCATACTTTAGGGAAGATGGGCGCATCTTCTGTATCGGCAGTGCACAAGCCATGCACCTGGCTACACCAATAGTTGTAATACTCCGGTTCGGGCTTGATGAGTGAGTAGAATTTGTCCACTATCTCGCCGTCACGAACTATGACGATGCCCACGGAGCAGACTGATGAACGCTCATTATTAGCTGTTTCAAAGTCTATTGCTGCAAAATCTTTCATAACGTGTACTTATTTATTAGCTTTATTGAATAAGGAGCTATCTTTTCGCATTCTATCGATAAGCCAAAGGTGTCGAAGATATTCCACTTGTGGAAGGTACGCTTCAACATCTCCTCGCCTCCGCTCAAATCCACATTGTCCATCCAGCGGCGGTTCAGTTCCTCGAAGGAAATCTTATGCACTCGATAGATGGTCTCCACAATCCACACGAGCTTGTTGGTTTGATTCAATGCCATACTTGTATATTACATTTAATGTTTTGATAACGTTTCGCCTGCAAAGATATTGCTATGGTGTGTATTTTTGGTTCACATCTGCATTTTTTTTTGCCTAAACTAGAGATTTCTGACAGAATCCAACTGAAAATAGCATTTGTTTTCATGATCATCCAGGTGAAAGCCATTGATACCACTTCCGGAGTCACAGCAACGGGTGGTCTTCACAGTAACTTCTTGATAGGTATCGCGAATATAGACTCCTTACCTACTGCAACGATGATTCTTTCCATCTCCTTATCGCTCCCATGTCCAATATCAAGGAGCCTGGTTTTTACTTTGCAAAATTACGATAAACGTAAACCTGCAAGTACCGCCTAAAGGCTATTTCTGTATTTTTTGTCTAAGCAGCCGATGGCTACCGAAAATAATACAGAAATTCCTTGCACCCTGTTTACTCTTATTTATCGTATTGACTTGCACGTAAAAAGCCTATCACCTTTTAATCTTTGGGATTTGGGGAGAGGGAATAATATTTTTAAATTACTAGTTGCAGCAGGTCTGTCGTGGGTTCACACGGAAAACGAGTATTCATATGATGTTACTTTTTGTTCTTGGCGTTTCAGTTCTTACAGTTATTACAGCTTACTCTCCTGAAAAATGGAAAGACATAATAGATAAAGTTAATGAATGATTTTTTCACAGTTCATAACAGGCTGCATGAAGAAATCGTTCCACAAAATACAGAGAACTAGTTTTTTGCCTTACAATTTCTAGCCTAGAATCGGAAACGTAGAAGAGTCCTCTGTTGCTGGAAGGTCAAAAGAAAGAAGAGAAGTGCTACACCATAATATTTTGGGTAATACTTCTCTTTTTCCATCTATCACATAATAGCAAAGACAACTTCTCCCCTCTCTTCATTTTCACACTACTAAAAAGGAAAAAGGGCATTTTTCAGCGATTTAAGACGTTGTTGCAATTTTACCGAAGAAAGTTTCATTGCAAATCATCCAAGAGCCTGGTCTCCCATACAAATCAAGAAAAAGAAGGCTTTCTCTTAATTTGAAGCCCCCTGTACCTATCTCTTCTCATATCACCAAACTTGTCTTAGGATTCTACAAGGCCATGAAGGCATTTATTCCTTATAATTTTGTCGCAGCAAACTCAAGAATGCCTATATGGAGTACAGAGGAAAAGGTCCAGAACCAATACTACAGGAGAAGGAGAGATAAAAAATCTGTTAATTGCTGCAAATCCCATATCTTTATAATTTTGTCGCAACAAAGCACCTAAGATTTATAATTATGTCGCAGATTGGTTTATATTTTTGTCGCATCATCTTATAATTATGTCGCAGTTAGCTAAAGGGAGATATTATAAATCAGTTAGTTACAGATACTGAAAAGAATAAGCCAAAAAAAAAGATTTAAAAAAGAGCAGACTGGCAAGAAGACTTATAGGGGTGTTTCTTCTTCCGTTATGATGAAGAAAGAGGAAACTTCCAGCATCATGGGGAAAAAGTTTTTGAAAGCCAGGCCTTATAAAGAAAGAACAGACTTTTTTGCGCGTTAATAAATGTATCTTTATGTTGGATAATGTTATCATATGGTACATATATTAATCATCCTCATTCTAATGGTGCGACATTTTTATAAAGATACTAAATCGAAGCAATCCTGAAGAATACTATTAATGCGAAATAATATATAGTAAGCAAAGCCATTTTAAAGACAAAAGAAGAACAGTTTGAGCCAAACAATTCAAGTTCGTTTCATTAAAATATACCTGCAAAATTCAGATGACCAGATAGATATATGAATATTTCTATTATTTAATTGGACAATGATTACTCTAGTATATCACTTCTAGTAATCACATCTATCCTAACAAACCATCTTATATGCAAAAAACGTTAATCTAGATTCATATTATACCCTTATAATTTTGTCGCAACAAAGCACCTAAGATTTATAATTATGTCGCAGATGGGTTTATATTTTTGTCGCATCATCTTATAATTATGTCGCAGTTAGCTAAAGGGAGATATTATAAATCAGTTAGTTACAGATACTGAAAAGAATAAGCCAAAAAAAAAGATTTAAAAAAGAGCAGACTGGCAAGAAGACTTATAGGGGTGTTTCTTCTTCCGTTATGATGAAGAAAGAGGAAACTTCCAGCATCATGGGGAAAAAGTTTTTGAAAGCCAGGCCTTATAAAGAAAGAACAGACTTTTTTGCGCGTTAATAAATGTATCATTATGTTAGATAGTGTTGTATCAAGGTATTCTTATTCTTTCTAGTATAAGTCATAATCCTCATGCATAACATGCAAATTCAAGAGTTAACTGCTATTCCGGCCTAATTTAACCAATAATTTTGTCGCGATAACATTTCTATAAATACTTATACCATATTGAAACAAAAGACTTTATAGTATACCTTCTATATATTTTGTTTGCTCTGAATATACATCATACGACAGAATAATAAACCAATTGAACCTATTTGCGACAAAAATACAACGAAGTCGTAAAACGTTCTACTTTTATCTAATTTCCTTTATTTTTTTGTCGCAGGTATATTACATAGTAATCCCCTGCCCTATTTGGCATTTCTATTTTTGTCGCAAGTTACTTTATTAAAATCATTCAATTCACTGATAAACAAACAAATACAATCATGTTGCGACAAAATTATAATTATCTTATACTCGATTTTTGGCGTACATTACGACACAATTATAACGTTAACTTCTATCAAGGAATACTTCAACTGTAGAATTAGATTTGGCTTATAATTTTGTCGCAGTAACATGAAATATTCCTTAAAGTCTTTCTTCATCCATCTCCCTAAAATCACGCTATACATTAATAAAGTATTCTTTTTACAGCCTTTATTTATTAAGAAAACTCCATAATATGCCACATCACATGCGACACAATTATAGTTATTATGATTTTATTTGCGACATGATTAATAAATAGTCGCTTTAAAAATCATATTTTTTGATTTTTTATAATTTTGTCGTAGCAAAGTGCCAGTTAAAAAATTGATAATCATTCCTTTCTATATATTATAATTTTGTCGCAGCAATGTTTTAACTCTCAGAGATTCAAAAGTTTATATATTATATCCCAATCCCTAAAACTCAAGCCCGGACAAAATTATAAACTTAGCGTGATTTTGCGTTTAAACTCTGGCTTTTCTTACTATAAAAACAATTATCATTTATAATATTGTCGTAATAAGATAGGAAACCTATATTAAAGTATTACTTTAACGAAAACCAATAAATTAATTAAATCCAATACACAACAATATAATTATAAGTGATAATAATAAAAGATTACTCAAAAGAAGAGTTGTGAAATAACTTTGTTTACGACAATCCATATTATATATATGTCTTAACGTAATTCAAAATCTTATTTTTACTTATAATTTTGTCGCATCCACTTTCTAATCTGATGCCATGTTTTTTAAGGTCAGAACTCAAATTGCCCTATTGATTTTCAATTAGTTATAGAATGACTTCCTGCTTTTTGAACTCATTGTTTCTAGATTTTATAATTTTGTCTTGTCTTTTAGAGGTTAAAAAAATGTAATTTACGACTCTTTTAAGAGGATTGTCGCAGAAATTATGTATTTTTGTGCCCAAAATTAAAATCATACAGCTATGGCTAAAGCGAAGAAAATGGAAGAAATAGAGGAGGTCGTTGCAGAGGTAATACCTTCTGGCGATGAAGGAGGCAAGATTGCTAAGAAAAAATCTGGGCGTCCTAAGAAAGTTGATGGATTGATTCTGGCAGAAAATCCACACTATTTTATTTCTCAGCCAAACGATGTTACTCAGGCAATCAGCAATCTTTCTGCAGTTGAGAGAAATTGTTGGTTGCAGATTCTTCGTGGTATACAGAAAAACAAGGATCTTCCAGATGGACATCCAGAGAAGTATCAGCTTACCCTGACTCGTAGCCAGCTGCTTGAATGTGTATCCGGGCATAGCTCAAACTTGGATTATGCCTTCAATGCATTAAAGAACATTACTGATTCAAAGAAGGTCTTTCATTCCAAAGACGGTCACCGCATTTATGCTGGTTTATTGTCGTATGTGGATGAGCATCCTGATCAAGAGACCTACACTGTGGGTATTACTCCAGTACTCCTCCCCTACTTCACCAACCTCTCATCTGAATTTACTGTCTTTGACATGTATATCGAGATGAGCTTCAAGAGTGTGTACTCACAACGCTTCTATGAATTCTGCTGTCAGTATCGCAACAAGGAAGACAAGATCTTCTTCATGACCGTTCATGATATCAAGAAGATGTTCAATCTTCTAGAAATTAAGGATGAAAAGGGCAACATTATCCAGAAAGAACAGTATAAAAACGGTTCTGATTTCAAGAAGCGAGTGCTTGACAAGGCTAAGAACGACATCAGGAAACTCTACGAAAAGGGACTTTGTGACGTTTGTTTTGATTATAAGGTTAAGAGCAAGAACTCCAGAGGTGCTGTTACTGCCTACTATTTTATCATTGAAACAAATGGTAATACTGCAAGACTTGGTGCAAAGATGCCGGTTACACCAACACAGATTAAGATTCTGTCAGAAGGTTATGGTGCAAAACTGACCAAGATCATCACTCAGATCAACACCTTCCTTCGTGCGCATTTCAGAGTTGAGCAGTCCAGCTATTATATCACTGCCATCAGCAAATCTGTTTCTACAGTTGACTCTCAGTCAGAAAGAATAGAAATTCTAGAGAAAATTGCCAAGCAGCTGAAGAAAATAGCCTTGAGATATAGTAAAGAGGATTTTGATACTAACGAGAGAAAAATCTGTGGTTCAGTATGCAAGATGCTCTATGAAGATTATGGAGTTCCGTATATGAATGGAAAGCCAGGTAAGGGAGTACAAGGTAGATTGTTTGACGATTAATACATAAGATTATGGTGAAAATAATATCTAGTTTCAATTCATCCATTCCATCTGTGCGCAAAGTGAAGAATTGGTTGCAAACTGACCCACATCACATTTGGCATGGTAGAGATAGGTTGGTTGTTTTCTTCATCCTGGCTGGCGATGAAGCTGCTACTGCATTCATTCCGCTAGAAGAAGTTGACTTCTCGGAACAGGATGAAGGCCTGAGAATGATTTTAGAATCTACTCATCATGAGGAAATGGAGAAAAGGAATTATTATCAGCAAGTGTATTTCAAGCTCAATGCTCATCTCGACGCTCTGGATGACCTGAACATTCAGCTTACCTCTACTTCTAAAGATGAGGATTTAGACTATTATAATCAAATTGTTGAAAGCATCCATGAGCAGCATGAGAAGTTGATGAATTTTATCAATGATGTTTTTGTATGGAGAGACAGGAAGGATATGGGGGCCTATCTTGGTGAGATTCCATCTGTTGAAATCTCTGAGGAAGAATAGTATATACGGGGCATGTCTTCAGCAAGGCATGCCCTTTCTCGTTGTATTTTGTCCTCTCCCCTGCCCTATTCTGTAACATATTTCAGGCATTTTCCTTTGCCTCTTACTTGCATTAATACATGGATATTTTCACATCTATATCATTCTTGATTGAACGCTATTATTAAAAGTTTGTATGTTTGAAAGTTTGTAAGCACATTTACATGTAGGTTACCTTACTTGATTGTAGTATGATGTAAATAGCTGATCTATAGAATTATATCTTATTTGCAGGTTTGCAAACATGTTTGAAAACAAATAAAAATGTTCGCTATTTACTGTATTTTAGAATCCATTTTGTTCAGAGCATGGGAATTACTTTCTCCCCTACCCTACTTGCTTATAGTATTAGCAACGTGGCGATAGTAAACCTACATAGTTACCATGAGAATGGAATCGTCTGTTGAAAACTACATAAAAGTAGGGAGTCTAAACTATAGATTAAGAATGGGGTAAATCAACTTTAGTAGTCGTATCATATGACTGAAGTAATGATACAGGAGATGGAGGATGCTGCAGCCTGGTTATCGACACTTCATGGTGAGGAGTTAATGCAAGAAGCCGCTGTTCCAAAGAAGATTGTTGCAGAAGACTTTTTTTGTGGCGGAACTGCGGCGTTATACAATCCAATTGTAGAATGAATGGATATAAAAGCTAAGCGACTTGCAGAATCTGAAGGCTTTCGTTAGAAACTCCTTCTGGAAACTTATGAACTGTTGCCATGAAAGTTCATGATTGAAGATATAAGTGGCTACATAGATGATTTGTGACTGCCGTAACACGATTTTGTATCAGATGCTGTTATTAATTACATTTGGACAGACTTAACTGTCATAGTTGTATAAGATACCTGCTACCCTACCCCATCAATAATCTATCTTACATACTTTTTGTTATTCTTTACTATCTTATTTTGTATTGAGCTTTCCAAATCTTTTCACCTGATGATGTGTTCTCTTTTCCTTTCAATATTTGTTTGAAAGTTTGAAAACCTACAAACTAGTATGTTTGTATTTTTGTATTGTATTTTTTAATACATTAATATATAGATATATAGCTGTAGTATATGTTTACAGGTATGTTTGAAAACATAATAAACTGAAAAACGGAAAACCCGTACGCAAACGTATTGCATTTGTCATTCTTCCATTTTTTTTGAATCTCTATTGATCATTGTGCTCTCTCCTTCTTTCTTTTTCAAGATATATTGTTTGCTAGTTTTCTGGTTGATTCTTGTTCTTTTGATCTCAAACATTCTTGTTTCTTTGTAACTTGGTAAACATGATATTTTGTTTTAGTATGTTTTATTATCCGTATTGCTGCCTGATTTTCATTTTATATGTTGACTTTGTGAAAAATTTCTTGAATGTTTGAAAATATGTATTTTGTGAAGCTGTTTACTTCTAAACATGAAAAACCGAAAACATGTTAACTTGAAAGATATAAAATCAGAATACGGGTTATCATATTATGATCTCTATTATTCAATTTCTTTTGTTTATATGTATGTTTGTAAACTAAAAAACAAAAATGTTTGTAACAGAATCGTTTTATCCTGGTTCAGTCTGTTAACTGTTACATGAGCTTAATTGGGTATCTATTTCGTATGTTTGAAAACATGTTTCTTTGAATCCTTGTTTAAATTCATGATACACTATGACTTTTATTTATTCCTGTTTACTTTCTCTCATATTTACTAATATATTCCTACTTTACTGAATTCTTTGTATGTTTTGAAAACAAGTATGTTTGAAAGAATGAATCTTTGAAAGTTAGAATTAGTTTTTCTGGTGTTTCTTAGAGTTGTTAACTTACTGATATGCAGTTTATTAATATACTTGTAATATTGCTTTCATGAAAACATGTATGTTTGTTTACGTGTATTTACTATTGTATATTATAGGGTTTTAGGTTGTTTTGTTTTACTATTTGTAATGTACTTTATCACTTGAAATTCATTGTTTTTTCTAGTTTTGATCTTACTCTTTTTGTTTGTATGTTTGGACGTTTGATTGTTTGTGTGTTTGAATGTTTGGAAACTTGCAGGCGTATCAAATGTCCTTATGTCTTTTTAGTTTGTTTGTAAACACGTATGTTTGGTTACATGTTTCTTTGTTTTCTATAACTTTTTTACATTCCTATTTTATCTGTTAGCTTGCATACATGAATACATGTAACTTTGTATGTTTGATTGCTTGGTTCTTTGCAAACCGTTAATTACGTATATTTGATTATCTGTATGTTTGATTTCAATTTAACAAAGTCTTTTGTTTTTTTATTACACTGGTTCCTTTGAAAGCTTGCTAGCTTATTTCTTTGGTTGTTTGATTGTTTGATAGTTGGCAAACTATGTATAATGTAAACGTGTATGATTGGAAGCAAACATGTTTGTATTTAGCATTTCTGTTTCTTTACCTTTGTGATGCATTTTATATTTTCTAGGACCGCAATCATGTATGTTAAAATTTGGTCGAGAATTCTTTCGGTGGTTGGACAGTGAGTGTGTCTGAGGGTGACGAACAATGCATCCGACATGCACTCGGTTGGTCTTTCTCTCAGATGCTTTGCAAAGATTATCATTTTGGGGGAGAATTTACATTTTTCATTCAATAATTTGTTGTATAATCTTTTTAATGACTGAAACAAGGATCCATGTTTTTTCGTTAGTTTGTATTCCTGAATGTTTCCTAACAGTTTTATCCTGGTGATGCTTGATTTTGTTTGGTATTGCTATCATCAATTATCTGCAATCTCCTTGTCATTCCTTATCTGATCTTTATATGTTACTTTTGGGGAGGTATGTTTCTTGTTGATGTTAATAGAGTGGAGTAGGGAGGTAGGTGTTTCTGTCTGGAACTTCTATCAGCTCTACTTTTCTTTATAGTGTTGCTTAACTGTCTCTTTCCCTTTTTTTATACTCAGTTCGTTTATGTTTGAAGTTAGTATGTTTGGTTGTTTGTAAAACTGAAAGCCGATAAACATTAAAACATGTATGTTTGAAAACCTTTTTAATTGTTTTTTTTGTAAACATTTGATTAATAGTATAATATAAGTTATTTGATGCTTGCAAACATATATGTACACAAACATGTTTGCAAAATATTATGTTTGAAAACAAACTTTTTTGCGATTTCTCTTGTTTATTTCAATTATTTAATGTATCTTTGCACCATAAATTAATAATTAAAAGTCAAAGATATGGAAAATAGACTGAAAATGATCTTGGCTATCGTCAATAATAAGGGTGGCGTTGGCAAAACGACTACAGTGCAAAATCTTGCAGCTGGCATGCTCCGAAAGGATAAGAATCTAAGAATCCTTGAGATAGACTTGGATCCTCAGTGTAACTTAACCCTTTTGAACCATGCTCCAGAAGGTTGTGCTACTGTTTTTGATTCTATGATTGCTTGTAAGGGTCTTCCTATATACAAGTCTAAGATAGGTGCGTATTATGTTCCAGGTTCTGCAAAAATGCAGGATGTGGATCCTTTCCTTCAGAATACCGGATCTCCTCGTCAAGTGTTAGGAGCTTGCATCAGCAGTCCTTGCATAGATTTTACCGGTGAAGGTATCACTGATCCTATAGATTACTTTGACTATATCTTCATTGATTGCCCTCCAGCATTGTCTCAGTCAACTTACAATGCTATGGTTGTTGCCAGTCATTTGCTTATACCAGTTCAGATGGAAGGACTTTCTGTGAATGGTTTGGCTGCCATTCTTGGAGCATTGAATGAGGTAAAGAATGGCAGATTTGCCTTGAATAAAGATCTTGAATTATTAGGTCTGTTACCTGTAATGCTGGATGAGAGACCTCGTATTGTCCGTCAGGCGCTGGGTTTTCTTAAAGATATATATGGTGATAAGGTCTTGTCGCATGGTATTCGACGTTGCATCAAGGTAAATGAAGCGCAGACAGAGCTGACTGACCTGTTCTCATATTCACCTTATTGTACAGCAGCAAATGACTACTCTTTAGTAATTAAAGAATTGTTTAATCTATAAATATTTAGAATTATGGCAGGAAAGGATTTTCGCGCAGCGTTTAGTAATATGAATCAGGCAGTACGTCCTGGTAATGAACAGCCTGTTGTTAAGAAACAGAAGATGTCTCTTGCAGAGAAAAGAGCCACTATGCATGGTGTTCAGACTTATTTGTCTGATGAAGACTATGAGCAGCTTATGCTCACTAAGATTAAGACAAAAAAGAGTTGTGAAGAGATATTACGTGATGCTTTAAAGCAGTATATTCAGGCATTTAAGTAAAATGTCTGCTAAGAGATAGGGTTGGCCATTGACTGAGATTGTTGGATCTTAGGCAATGGCTTTTTTTATTTTGTCTTAAGCTATACTGATGTTTCCTTGCTTTTTCCTAATGTAAACAGAATTAACTTTTTATACTATTGCGTTGTTTGTCTATGTATTATATCTATAGGTAATTTTGCTATCGATATAAAACCTCGTGCTTTTTCTGTCTGACTTACCTGTCATCAGTTGCTTTTTGACGTGCAAAGGTATGGCAGGCTTGTCAGATACCAAACACCACATTTCTGTTATCTGCAGAGAATCTTTTCAAGCAGCCTTCCACAATCAGAGATTGGGTATTCCAGAAAAGATTCTCTACAGATTGTTGGGTGTTCTGACTTCTTGAGCCTTCCATCTTTTAAGCACGTAAAAAGGCAAAGTGATGACGGGTATGCCGGAATAACTTTTAAAAAAAACTCGGATTTTACGATAGCAAAAGTCTTAAAAAGGCTGTGAATCTGAAATCCAGAATAAATTCAAGTTGAACTTTAAAGGATTAAGAACATGACAGAGACAATTCAAATCAAGGTTCCCATGTGGAACATCGAGAGTGAGACAGGTTACAAGCCACGTACCACATTTTGGCAGGATTTCTCCATAGCTGATGCTTTTGGAGGGGATGCCATTACAGACACATTCCATCGTGCGTTCAATGAATGGAAAGACAATTGTGTTTACATTACTGAACTTGTTATGGTGTTGAATCATAAGATTGCCCAGTGGTATGAAAAAAACATGGAGCTAGCCAAACTTTACGATAAGTATTATCATGCAGCAGCTTGTTACGCAGAGGATAATCTCAAAGGGGCTAAGCTACAGTATTATTATAGGGTGACAGATTAAAGAAGGAAACGGCAAGGCTAACCACCTTGCCACAACTTTTTCAACATGGCTGACATTTTAGATGATGAAATTTTAGAGTTGGAAGGTCTTTTTGCATCAGACAACTCAAGTATGAGAAATCGGCATATAGAGTTTGCCAGACGTGATTATGTAAAGCTCAAGCAGTTGGGGTATGTCCGTGCTCCTTCTGAACTTAAACTCAATGAGTATCTTTGGGTTGACGTACATTCCTACTTGCAACCACGCACTCAAGTAGAGAAGATTGAGGAAAACCTGGAAATTAGAACATTGCAGCATCCCAATGGATTGTGGACATATGGGGTTTTTGTAAGCTATGGAACCAGGGGATGGTCTTTCTTGCCAGGTCTTTTTACCGGTCTTTTTCGTTCCGAGAATGAGGCGCATGATACGGCTATCAATAGCCTGGTCAGATTTCTACAGGAAGACAAGAAAGCAGCTAAACTTGTGAAGAAGTTAAAGGGTCGGCTTTCTGGTACCCTGCAGTTGGACTTGTTTGCTGGTTTTGTCTTTTAGCAGGGAGTGGGGAGAGGCTCTATCTAGGGTTTCTTCCCCTCGGTTCGGCTGCTTTCTTAGGGCGCAGCCGTCCGGCATAACAGGAAGGTTATGCCGGATAAATAGGTATCGCAGATGCTTGCCTGATGGCTGATTTTTTATATCTATCTTTTTGGAGAAGTTTGGAGAGTTGCAATGGGGGTAGGCTACCTTCTAACAGATAGGTAGGAGGTCATGCAGGCGATGTGAAAGAATCTGCTTCCTCTTCCTTTTGCTTCAGTTTTTTGAAGATGGTGGCTTGGTCTTGGAAGGTGGTAGTCCTTTGCCATCCTTGTGACAGGTCTCTTTTGTTATAGGTAATCCTCCTTTAGCTTGCCCTTCTTGAGGAGGAGTGGCTGGTTTTTGTGGTGATGGGTCTCGGAGTCCTGGATGAAAAGAGGTTAGGGGTATTCTCTCTTTTCTCGGTGATGTTGATGGGTACACATGGATATAGGTAGGGCTATTCTTCTCAAAGTTTTTGGTTTAAGGTGGCGTCCTTTTTGATTCCTACTACTTTTCTTGTTTTTGGGGGTGAGCGTTCATTCATTTTCTTAAGCGTCATCCCTTGATTTTACTTTGCAAATTTACCACAAGCGGCGACAGTCAAGGGCACACCCAGGGGCTTGTCTCCACATTTTTTTCATTGTTTTTGGGTGCAGCGGCTCCAATTTCAAAAACAACCAGGATATCTTTGAAAATAATATGGGCCATCTCTTGTCTTTTCTCGCCTTCTCCTTGTTGGTGTTATTTCGCACGTAAAATTTAAGTAATAACGTTTTAAAAATTAAGATTATGAACGCAAGTAACAATTTCACAGTAGTAGGTTTTATCTGCAAGGACGCAGAAGTTAGAAACTTTGAGAAGAGCAGTATCGCTCGTTTTGGCGTATCCATCAAGACCACCGAGAAGAAGGGTGGAGTGGAGATTACCTCTTCTTCCATCCAGAACTTCGAGACCTGGATCAAGAATGATGACCAGGCACTCCTCGATCTCCTCAAGAAGGGCAAGCGAGTAAAGGTGGAGGGTTTCTTCAAGAGTGAGACCTATCAGAAGGATGGCAAGGAACATCATGTGATCAAGCTTATCGCCACCAGCCTCTCAGAGGTAGAGAAGCAAAAGAAGGAGGAGGCAGCTTAGCCTCCTTTCCTATATCTGCCATGTTTATCTTTCCAAGGCTATCTTTTAGGTAGTCTTGGATTGATGGCACTTGGGGGATGGTATTATATCTACTACTTCTACTACTACTATATCTACTTCTCCTTTTTCTATCTTTTCCTGCATTACGGATAGGGTAGGAGATAGTGTCTGCTATGACCTCCGCAGTTCTAGAGATGTTTGGAAAAACTTCTACATCTTTGGCTATACTGGCAGATTTTACAATGAGTCTTCGTCATTATTCTCTTAAAAATGGGGAAATCTCGTTTTTTATTTGTACTTTTGCCTAGTTATTTCACAAGAATTCGGATGTTAATAAGAAAGAATGGAAAGAAGAATCATTATATTGAGTGACAATCGTACAAATACCCCTTTGCTCGGGACGGAGCATGGGTTATCTGCTTATATGGAATATGGGGGAAGAAGGTATCTGCTCGATACCGGGGCTTCCGACTTGTTCATGCTTAATGCTGAGAAACTGGGTGTAGATTTAGGAGAGGTTGATTATTGTCTGATCTCGCATGGGCATAATGATCATATTGGTGGGCTATCTGCCTTTTTAGAGATGAATCACAAGGCAAAGGTAATCTTGTCTTCTGAGATTCCTGGGGCTGAATATGCTTCCGTCAGGCGTTATCAGCATTCCATCACGGGAGATGTGGATTTTCAGAAACATAGAGATCGTTTTGTATTCATCAAAGAGGATACTTGTGTGGATGGTATTCATATCTATGCTTATCTGTCTCATCATCATGCACTGCCTTTGGGGGATAGAACGTTGTTGATAAAGGCTGATAGTGGGGAGTTTGTGAAGGATACTTTTCATCATGAGTTGGCATTTGTAGTGGGGGATGTTCTCTTTACAGGTTGTGCCCATAACGGTATTTTGAATATTTTGGAATCCATCCAGGAACCTATTCGTTTGTGTCTTGGTGGCTTTCATCTTTTGGACAGTCATTTAAGCGAGCATTATGAGACGGATGAGCAGTTACGGGAAATCTCTTCGGAATTAGTGCGTCGTTATCCTTATGTTGAATTCTATACCGGGCATTGTACAGGAGAGCATTGTTTTGAGGTGTTGTCTGAAGAAAAGTTTTTGAGATTGCATCAGTTTCATTGTGGGGATGATATTTGCTAGAAATAGGTTGGGTACTTATCGACTGAACCCGATATGATAACTATATCATCAGCCAGTCATTGGTATCTTCGTAACCCAAACGGATTTGGAATATACGTGTCAATATCTGTCCTTTCACCACATAATAGGCAATAACACCAGACTCATCTTCTTGATAAGCCTCATTCAGCAAAGCCTCCGCAACATTGTTGTTGCGAGTGCTATAGAAAGAATCTATCAATCGCAAATTCTCTTCATTAGAAGCCAGTCGTTCACAATGAAGAGAACGTATCAAAGCCATTTGTTCCTCAGTTATTCTCATGGTTTATGCATTATAAAGATTTAATTGACACAAAACAGCTCGTCTTTCACGAACCCTGTTAGCATCAACCATAATGTCCTCTGTTTTCATCTCCACCTCACATGAGTCCAGTTCATCATAGCCTTCTCTTGCATGTTTCCACGAATACTCTCCATGCGTCAAAGTACTCAAACTCCAAGACTTCTGTGGAGCATAAGTTTTAAACACCATATCAAGCACTGGCTCATATTGTACAACCTGCTCTTTATCTATCAATTCAGGGAAAGAATCATTTTTATAATACTGGCGAATCTGAACCATGACTGGACCATATTTCCAAGCCTCAAAAAGTGCCTCAAACATAGGTTCACCCTTTTGAATCAAGCACTCACGCTGCGTGAAATAAAGTAGCTTATGCAACTTCATTTCATCAATACAAACGCCAAAATCATCCATATAGCGCTTGTATATATAAGAGGCAACTTGTAATATTCCCATCATGCTCATTATTCATTTTTATAGTTTACGTCACAAAGTTACGCTTTTTTCTTGAAACCGCCAATGAAAAAAGAGGAATTATTTCAGTTCAAACGGTACTTTTGTTCTTTTCGCTTTGTTTTGGACATTGTTTGATGTTCAAAACAAAGCGTTAAATAACCTTCCCCTTCTTAATTTCACTATGCAATATCTAGGTTAGGATGTTTCCAATGATATATTCCTTTTTGGGGTTGTAATATCTAAGTGTGTGTTCCTGGGGGAACGGTCATTTTTGTACCATCTATTCAAGGCTACCTGAGTGATAGGGGAACCTTGGATAAACAGGAAGTGTTTGGGGGATGCTGGCTCCTCTTCCTTTTGCTTCACTTTTTGGAAGAAAGGTGGCTTGTTTTTGGAAGGTGGTAGTCCTTTGCCATCCTTGTGACAGGTCTCTTTTGTTATAGGTA